>Ga0208979_100043_pt1 | contig 263861 bp, 248 predicted proteins | sample HotLakConsUCCSLE_FD_184738 | JGI IMG/M metagenome (GOLD analysis project Ga0208979, IMG submission 184738) | Hypersaline microbial mat communities from Hot Lake, Washington, USA - Hot Lake Consortium UCC-SLE (SPAdes) | ecosystem: Environmental > Aquatic > Non-marine Saline and Alkaline >... | reverse complement strand
TCATGCTCTTTGATGGCCTTAATGATTTGTTCTTCGCTGTAACGTTTTTTCATTTTGAGATCTCCACTTGACCCATTTTAATGGAAATCTCATCGATGTCATGGTTCTATTCTTGGGGGAAAGGTCACTTACAGTCATAGAGTATAAGAACAACGCATCTTTATTAAACATATTTTTGGCGTTGGCCTTTCCAGTAAAGTGAAAATCCAGTGCCGCGCACCTTTTGCCAGATGACTAAAAAGCTGATAAGAAAATTTAACCTTCCAGGGAGTTAGATATAATATCTATTAAATCCTTTCTTGAAACATTGCCTACATTACCTACTTCCTTTTGGACTAAGTTATATTGCTCATTAGTTATATCCATAGTCAATGGCGAAAACATTTCACGTAAGTAATAGTAGAAGTTAGACCTTTCTATATAACTTCCATCTTTGGTCAACTTAAGCTTAGGCTCATGTCCAATTAATGAAAAAGGAAGACTAGCCTCCAACGCATACAGCGCAGGCGAGCCAATATCATTGGAGACACAATATTTGTGCGAGAGTAAGATGTCATAGAAGTTTTTGGTAAACTGCAAGCCATTAGATGCTCCTCCAGCTGTTACGACGTTGAAACCAAAACCTTCAAAATACTCTTTTTGCACAGAATAGTCTTTTATGTGTAAACACACAGTGATTGGCTTAAATTCTATTGAAAGACTAAGAAGACGCTCACAAAAGTCTTCTACGTCATATTCAATTTTAACACTATTTGTACTATGTTGAGGGAATGCAATAGTTCCAGCAGCATTGGAACTTTTTGTCCAGTTTTTTAATTGTCGATATTTCACAAAAGGAGCACCTGCAACCACTATATTAGATCGACTCTCTTTTATCATTAACTCTTTAATTCGCTGGCTCCAAACTAAAAAATAAGTTCCGCTAAATCGAAGGTCCTTTTTAGATATACGTCCATCCTTAAATCCATGTTGGGCGTGAAAATTAATTTCAGTATTTCCTGGAACCTGTAAATACTCTCTTAAAATAGCATCTTGACCGTACGCAAGAGGATGCACATTCTTCAAAAAACCACCTCATTATTTAGATAAAATTATTCTCAAGTAGATTTCGGCGTTGTCACAGAAAGTATTAAAGTCTACAAAAGACTATAACCTAATCTAACTTCGCTATCAGTGAATATAGATTTATACCTTTCATAAATTTTTCCTTTAAAATGCTTCTCCCAATCCTCACTTACTCCGGTAGTACTGTGACTGGGTAACTCTTTCATGTTCCATAAACAATGTCGACGAGCTATAGTCAACCAGTCTTCTATCTCGACTTTAGACAAACCAAGGAAGCGAAATCCGTCGCACAAATCCTGCATTGTAGAATCATTCGATATATTTTCGAGCTTAATATTGAAAAAGCGTTGATCTCTCGCAATATCCAACATATCTTCTATTACTGTTTTTGAGTGATTTTCCATTTCAAAAATAAGTTTCTGCTCTAACGTCTCGAAAGAATTGAGAACTTCTGCATAAGTTTTACCATTAAAGTTATCTCTAGGAAGGTGTAACCACCTTTCTTTAGATGTTTGGTGATATAGAGTTGCAGAGTAAATTAGACTGCAAGGATGACGAACTACGTGCATCCCCCTAAAATCAAAATTATCAAGGTCAATTACCCATTTAGACCAGTGGTCAAAGTATATATCCCAGTGTTCAGGTTCCTTTCGCGAGTTTCTCTGAGTTCCTCTATCCCATAAAGATAATTTTTTTTCTACAGATAGCTCTCTAAGAAATTTTAAAAAGAAATTTGTTCCAGATTTATGATGACTTCCAAAGACATACTTCATACTAAATTTAAGCCTTTATTTTAGTTCCCGAAATACCAATAATTTAAACCTCATTCAAGAAAGCACTTCCTTTTGTCTCCCCCCAATAGGATATCCACCGTGAATGTAAAGTATAGATGAATTGTCCGATATGTAGCAATCTAGTAGTGAGAAAGACTCACCAGACTCTACTTTCAATAAAGCATTTGGATTACTTTTGGCATATGCCAATGCATCAAAATTACTAAATGGAAACTCTTTTGATAGGGGCGATAGGGAAGACCTCACATATACATTCGAAACTTTTAAACCATGACTTTTGGGGTTACTCTTCTTTCCGGCGGGAATTGTAAACCTTACATCAATGAAATCTGAGTTTTTTACTTCACTTGTTCTAAATATTAAAAAAATTCCCTTGTTGTTTTTTTTTATTTGAAAATTAGTCACTCGATTATTAATTGTTACTTGGTTAAGCTCTAATTGGCTGTCGTCGAATACGGCTTCTACCAGCAGGATGACTTCTAAACCACCTCTTATCAATTTTGGTGTCGGAACTATTAGAGTCACGTCTCCACTACCATGAGTCCATCTGCATATTTCTTTTTGATTCTTTCCGAATTGTGCCATCCTCTTGCGAAACACTCAGTTTCATCAACTTTTATTTCTTTAAGATACTCAAATTTCGAATAATCAAGAAATTTTTTCTCAATCTTCTTAAGTATTCTATCTATTTTTCGTTTTTCTGGATCTAAAAAACATTGAAAATCAGTTAAAGTCCTTTCACGCCAACACAACGTTTCCTTAGCTATGCTAACTGTATTCTCTGCTACTTGCTGGAATTCTGCACCCAGCATCCCAAATTGTTTCAACCTATTCGCCACGGTATCAAACGGGAAGTCTTTCACGCGGGATTCCGGGTTCAAATTGGTTACATTGCAGGGCATATCCTTAATCGCTTGAGCCGCTTTATGCCATGCTCTAACATGCAAGTTTGGGTGTGGATTTGGAGGATTATACTTGTCACCTTTCACTTGGTAACCATCAAAGAAGTAGTTCGGATTTTCTTGGCTATCATCCTCAATCTCAAGCACACGGCCTTCTTTCAACGCTGCACCTTCAACTTTTTCTACATAGTTCAGATCAACACCCAATATGTCGATGCTGCGATAGCCGAGATACCAAGCAAAAAGTAGCGAATAACTACCAGTAGTCACCTTATCGAGATCAAAAAAGCGATTAGAGGGGATAATATCTTCTAAAAAGGTTATGTTCCAAGCTCCTTCATGTTCTGGATACCAATCTAGAAATACTCGGCGCAAAAAGAACCTTCTAATTCCTAGCATACTAGCCTTGTCGATTAGTCGTTTGACCTCTTCTTTATGTGATTCAAGAACCACGGTGTCCATGCAACAATAATACGTTGGATACATATTGACTGTATCCCAGTATCTATAGGCCGCATTCATACCTATCGTGTCAAATCTAAAAATCTCGTCTAAAGGCACTTCTTTTAATGACGGACCATTCCCCATAATAAATACATGCTCAGAGGGACGCTTAAACCTCAGTCCTTCCAGATTGTTATATACACCTCGGTGATGATAAATTAAGACATCCTCGTCCATGCCTTCAAGGTTTGAAAAGGAGCTTTGGCCATCTGTGTTTTTTGCAGTCTCTGCCCAATTACGAATTGCAGCGGCTGATGATATATCGTTGGATCGCCTATAACGTTTTGCGCTAAAGAAGGGCGCGTTGTACCGATGAGCTAGAATAGAATATATCGATTGAGTTCTATGTCCGTAATAGTCAAATAGCGGAAGGACATCTTCAACCCTAGCGTGTTTACGAAGATTTTTTTGCTCGAGTAACTTTTCTTTTAGTGATTTTTGCTCAGCATTTAGTTTGGCTTTAAACTTTTCTTCAGCCTGAGGAACTTTGGGCCATAAAACAACGTCTTTCTGTTTGCCAAGTTCAAATGCTTCATCTATCAGATGTTGATATTTACCTTTCGTTTTGTAGCCTACTAAGCACGAACAGAGCTGAACTCCGAGTAACTCATCACCTGAGGGCTTCATTACCTTTATCGCTTCACGGTGCGTAAAATTAATATTATAAAATGGCCACTGCGGTTTATCATCGTGATCAGGTATAAAAAACTCCTGCTCTTCAATTAATTTGAAGATCTCGTCAATATCACCAAAACATGACAACCCTGCATCCATCCATAGAACGAGCGCATCAGCACCTAAATTTTCACCCATATCTTTAATGACAAAACTCTTATATGCTCTATTCTTTGGCTCCAAGAATCCCTCAAATATATCTCTGCACCAATCAGGGTAATCGACAACATTTACTTTCTCTAAATCATTTAGATATTTGCGTTGATCATCTGAAAAGTTGAGATCGTATACATTAATGTGATCAAAACTAAGCAAGCTAGTCCGATGTAGGCTTGCGATCAAATTAATACCCTGCTGAAAATAATTATTATCGAAAGACGTAGCAATAATTCTCTTCATTTAAGAATCCTTTCCATAATGTTTGTTCAAATAATCTCTGAGCTGGCTTACCAATAATTGCTCCACTTTTTGCAGTGAATGATCTTTAGTTATATTTTTGTCGACTTTTCTATCCTGCCTCGTAAGAAAAAACTCCGCATATCGCTTAAGCCAGTCATCATGCACATAACCGAACTTGTTTAAAAGCAAATAGAAACACTCATTCAGCTGAGCAAGCCGCTGACCTGTGCTCTTTGCATCGGCATGAACTGTAGCATTGGAGATAAGCGCATTCACTTTTCGGAACTTATAGCCAGCTTGTGCCATTCTGATCCAGTATTCGTAATCTAACTGCAGATTGTAAGCCTCATCCAGCCCGCCTAAATCCTCGAACAGTTCTTTTGTAAAAAAAAGCGAAGGTTGCAAGATTCCGATTGAATGCTCTAGCGTTTTCAAAATATCAGTATTGTCCGGATGTGTATATGCCTCAGATAGCTTATTACCATCGGCATCAACCCTCCAACCTCGACCATAAACTACATCAGAGGAGTGTTCATTATAAAAATCAACGACAGTTTTTAAAGCATGTTCGTCATGATAATAGTCATCGCTATTCAACCATGTCAGTAACTTACCCGAGCTTAAGTTCAACCCCTTGTTGATTGCGTCAACTTGTCCGCGATCGGGTTCATAGATTCGGATGATACGCTTGTCTCTGCTTGCGAAATCATCAATAACCTCTCGGCTATTATCGTGCGAACCAGGATCGATTACTATGTGCTCGAAATCTTCGTAAGTTTGTTTTGCTACCGAGGCAAGGTTCTTACCTATCCAATCAGCTTGATTGAACGAAGTGGTTACAATTGAAACCTTCATAACTTAATCCAAATCCTTTAGTTCACATCCAATTGCGCCATCTATTGAGAATACTTGTCCATGAACAAAAGGTATTTGTTCTTTAGCTATCGCGACTGCTAGATACGCAACTTCAACAGGTTGCCCTATTACTTTAGAGGGGTGAATTTCTCGCAACTTGTCGATTTTTCTTTCATTGTGGTTAAAGCCAGCTCGCAACATCTCTGTTTCAATCGCCGCTGGCTCAATCGCATTCACTCGTATTCGTGGGCCCAAATCCACGGCCATCGCTCGTGTCATACCACTAAGTGCTGCTTTACTGGTTGCATAGGCAACAAAGTTTCTCTTCGTTAACTTCGCGTGAATACTACTGATGTTTATAATGGAGCCATTTGCAGCTTCCAACTTGCTTGCGAACGCCTGAGCAAGGAAGAACGGTGCTTGAAGGTTAACATTCAGTGTTGTTTGCCATTCGCTTCGAGAAAGTGAATCAACGCCACCAAGTATCTGTAAAGCGGCGTTATTAATTAGACAATGTAGTTTGCTTTCGCCGACTAAGGTTAGTATTTCCGCCGTTTTGTTATTTCCATAACCTTCATCAGCAACGAAACGATTAAGGTCTATCGAGACATAATGACAGTGTTGTAGTCCGCTTTTTGCTGCGACCTGAATGTCGGTAGCAATCACATTGTAGCCTTCAGCCGAAAACGTTTCGCAGAGCGCTTCGCCTATACCGCCGTTAGCACCGGTAATCACTACAAACTTTTGTTGGCGCTCTTGGCTACTCATCCGGCTGACACCTCATTGAAGAATCGAGCTATTTCGCTAAGTGCTTTATGGCTTGCTCGAATCACACCTTCTCTAGTGTTTGAGCTATTGTGTGAGCCAAAAATACACTGCGGCATTTTTCGTAGTGGCGACTCTTTGGGTAGCGGCTCTACTTCAAATACATCAAGCCCCGCAGCAGTAATATGCCCGCTCTCTAACGCATCAATCAGCGCTTTCTCGTCAATTAATGGACCTCGAGCCACATTTACAATATGCGTCCCAGCTTTAAGTTGGCTTAATGTTTCTGCATTTAACATGTGAAAGTTGTGCTTGTTCAAGGCGCAAGTAAATACCAGAAAATCGAGTTTCGCTAGTCCTTCTGGCCATGACTTTCGTTGAACATATTGGAGGTCCCGATTGCCTTCAACGCCCGGATCATAAGCGGTGACCGTCACATCAAAACCCATTAAGCGCTTAGCTACGTTGTAACCAATATCACCAAAGCCCACAACGCCAATATGCTTACCGGTCAAACTCATTCCTGCGGGCTTTGGCCACGCATGGTTCTGTCTAATTTCGCGGTCAATAAAATAGGTTTGCCGTGCTAAACCCAGTAAGTAGGCCATCGCAACGTCGGCCACTTCGGTTCCAAACATATTCGGTGTATTGATAATCGGAATACCTAAATCTTTACACGCTTCAAAATCGACATTATCAACACCGATCCCCCACTTAACCGCCGCGACGAGCTTGCCACTTTTCGCCGCTGCAAAAACTTGTCTTGTTGCAGGGTCGTCACCAATAATCCAACCATCATAGTCCGGCAATAGCTTGATGAGCTCTTCTTCACTGAGTACTTGTGTGGTTTGTGCGGGCACAAGCTCCAGACCCAGCTCTTTTGCAGGCTCGATAAACTGCTCAAACATACCCAGCATTGGGGGGCATGTGACTAAAACTCTTTTCATGTTTGCCCCTTAAACCTCAATGAGGCCCTTTTGTATAAAGTAGTGTGTAGTGACCACAGCTTTATCCCAATCATCTGGTGTATCAATATCGGAAGACTCCATAGCCGGTGTTATCATCATCATGGGTTTCTTACCAATACGCGCGTTGGTTTTTGCAAAACTTTCACGATTGAACAGATAGATATTGGAGTTTTCTTCATACCACGGCTCTAAATTCTGGGTTGGGATTAAGTTGTCCAGGTCGTGGTTAATGGGTGAGCAGTCTTCACGGTAAAAGCGCGTTTGAATTTTATTTACAGTAAATAGCGAATCAGCACTGCCAGCGTCGAGTGCGTCCGCGTACTGCTGAATCGCTTTGCGTATCGTTGTTGAACTCAATAGAGGATTCGTTGTATGGGTCATTAGATAAATGTCCGCATCAACATTAGCAACATCATCGCCTAACACAATATTCATCGACACATCATCACCACAAATTTCTGGCTTGCGGTCGCGAATTTCCACTCGCTCTGAATCAACTAAACCATTTTCCGCCAAAATATCTCGCGCATCGGTATTAATAATCACTTTATCAATCTCCTCGACGGCCAATAAGCTATCGAGAATCCAACGAAACAATGGCTTTCCACAAAAATCTTTAAAGTTCTTGCCTGGAACGCGACTACTATTCGCTTTCATGGGTAGAAGTGCGACTATTCTTCTATCGTTCATATCTCGTTCGTACCTTCAGATTTGGAGTTTTTAGGGTAGAAATAACGCTGCTTCATTTCCGCGGAAAGTTTTCTGACTTCGTGGTTACCTTTATAAGTTCCCCAATACATCATGGTTCGAAAGTTGACGATTTCTCCGAATTTTCGCAGAAACTGCTTTTGCGCCAATGCTGCAGAGAAGTCATTTAAAATAGAAGATGTTGTAAAGCGTATAAAATCACCCAGGGTAAAATGTACTTCGGGCATAATTTTTTGCAGTGCGTAAGCCTCCCGCTCGTAGCGTGTTTTGACTTGCTTCCAGCTTTCATTATGTATGTGGTAAACCGGAGCACTTGCAACATAAGCTACTTTGCCACCATCAGCGACAAGTTGTTTGGCCAAATACATATCTTCAAGGCCGGTTAAAGACTCATCAAACTTATATTTTTCCCATGCCTTTCTTGTCACTGCTGCGTTTGCATTGTTACAAAAAAATCCCTTTTGCGGAATCTGACTGCAATCGGGGAAAAATTTATTAAAATGCTGATATTCTGAAAACTTGGTTGTTTCCGCACCTTCCTGTTTGCCATAGCTGTAGTCAGCTAAACCCTCTACCAGTGGCTTGACAAGCTCATGCACCCAGTTATCATTCACGGGGAAACAGTGACCACTGACGAAAATAAAAAAATCTCCATCAGCAAATTCGCATCCAACATTCAGGGAACGCCCAAAAGTAAAGTCTTCTTTCTTAATATGCGTTACGCGACAGTTGTGTTTAGCAGCAATTTCAAGGGTCTTGTCCGTTGAGCCTGAGTCTACGATGACAGCTTCAATTTCAACGCGATCACTTTTTTGCGAGTTAACCCCTGTAAGTAAACGATCGAGATACTTTTGTTCGTTGTATGTTCTTATCACTACACTTGCTTTCATGTAACTACCTTCAATCCAAACCCATGAGGAGTGGTGCCGAGATGGTCTTCTAGCTTAATTAAAAAGATTTGGCCCTGTTGGTTATGCTCATGTTCTAGAGTAATTAATCCGTCGGTAGCTGACGTAACCAACAGATGGTCCATATCAGGACCACCAAAACAACAAGAAGTCACCTGTTTTGCGGGAATGTCGATTTTACTAATTATTGAGCTATCAGGCTTCAGTTGCTGAACACAAGAACCGTCCCAAAGTGCATTCCAAACTTTCTCGTATATGTCTATACAGCCGCCATCCGGCGTTGCTTTCGACTGACTCAAATTTTGCCATATCGGAAAGTCATTGATTAACGCTCCTGAGGTCATTGCTGAACACGGAACTTCAAACGTTAGTTTCTGAAATGAATCTGACACTAACATACTGTTTTTCGATGATAGATAACAGAAAGTGTTTGCGATACCCACCCCCTGAACTCGAAAAACTTCGTCGCCATGGCTGTTAATGACAAATACCCAACCATTTTTGCCCGTAGGCTTCCTTTCCATGACACCAACCCATAGGTTGCCACCTCCGTCTACACCTGCATCGTTTGTACGGTGAGTAACAGGTAACTCGAAAGGAAGTGACAGTTTCAATTCATGATTTACAGGACGCCAATGCAAAAGACCTTGGTTAGTCACGACCCAAATGTGCTCTTCAGAATGACTGTCATGCATTAATGCGGTCGGGATTGATTCAAGCTCTAGCTCGAAATCAAGTAGGCTACTCTGATTGGTAAACTTCTTTCCGCACACTCGCTGTTCAATAATGTCCACCCAGAAAAACGCATTAAGTTGAGAAAGCCATAGAGGACCTTCAGCTAAAGGATATGGATAATCATGAAATACATTCACGTGCGAATAAGCTCTCGATAGTCTGCTTTAGGAAAAATGGTGCATTTGCCATTCACTGTTGCATCAACGATTTCGCGCCCATCTTGCTCAAAAATTTCTTTTGCGATCCGGTAAGATTCTTCCGATTTTTCTAAATCGGGGTTGTCCCAGGTTTGGCCGTAGCCGAAATAATTGTCAATAAAATGATTAGGATCAGCGCCGGACATAACCTTAGCTTCGTTCGGTTTCCCTTCATATTCGAAGTTATGATCCATGCCAATAATAATGACTTTAATGAATCCCAAATGGTATGCGACCTGCAAAGCAGCATAAGTCACAGTACCACCCTCGCGACAGCCTTCATTGAGGTCCTTACAAAAACGGTATCTTGGCTCTTTGGTATTGATAAAATGCGTGAGTGCATCTTCTTGAATGGAGCATTTTTCAGAAATTCCTCTGGTTCCGATAAACTTCACACAAGTGAGCTTTTTTAACTCATTTTCTGCCTGTTCGACGACTTTCGGATTCACCGTAACATGATACTTTGGATAAAAACCAAACTTCTTAAAACCAAGAAATATCTTGTTAAGGCCAATGACCGTATAGTCACGCAACCACTTTAAATCCATTTCATTGAGTGATGGGCCATTGCAAACTATGACACAAGCCTGATCCTTATGACGGTCTTTCAACCAATTAATTCTAGACAAGGTCATAACTGAGTTTTGAGCATAATTTCTTGTAAACCGCCAAGTCCGCATTTTCTTCACGAAGCGTTATCGCTTCTTTCCTAGGCTCGTGCTCTGTAATCGTTGTTTGCGTTCTGCCACTGTCTCCAGTTAACTTTACTGCTGGGAACGTCGATAAATAAGTATCGGAATACTCAAGACCAAGTTCGTCAGCCACTTGTCTCATGATGTCTGAAGGGCATTTTATGAAGTTTTCATACTTGATTGAAATTGCTCTTGAATAACTTTCTAAGAAAAAAAGATAGCGGCTGCAATATTCGTCAAAACCTGACGGTTGAAAGTGCTTATGCCAATTTTTCTTGACCATAGACGCATAACTATCCGCAGGATGCCTTACTGTCACTACCGACTTAACCTCAAATGCTCTTTGTAATATCTGTCGTATGGTCGGGCGCTCTGGTATTTCAGGCCCGGAATTAAAGTGACTGTGAGAATGATCGCGAATAACCACCTGTTGACCAACACGGGTAGCAGCATTGAGTATGACTTTCACTTCTGCCAAAAATAGGTCAATGATATCGTTCTGGCTCGCACCGCGCGAACCTTGGCGCCATTGTTTAATGAGATCCGTCGGAGCAAACATTGGCTTATTGCTGTCTTGCAGCGTACTCAGTGGATCCACTTCACTGAGCAGTTGTACGTTAGGTATTGCCGCAATGCACTTGCTAATAAGTGTTCCGCCTGTACAGGCTAAATGGTGTATGGTGCGTATCGGCTGCTGAGTGAGTAATTCAGACTCTTGCCTTAAGGATTGTAGCTCCTGAACAATATTCTGCTCAATTTCGGCTTGCTCAATGTAGTCTGGGTTGCCACGGAGCGCATTCAGCTCATGTTTTAGTAGGCCTAGCGACTCATTTAAGTGTTCCGCCAGGTGGTAACTGGAAATATGATGTTTCTTATTTGCCACGGCGCGCTGAGCCCCGTTTTTTTGTGCTTGGCTTTTTGCTTGATTTCGCGTCCGAAGCTTTCCGTGCTGAGGTTTTCTTTGAAGGGCTACTTCTTTTCTCTGTTACAGCCTCTGTAATTATTTCCTCGTCTTGCTCCGCGCCATGATCATCCGCGAGAAGCAGTTCGGCCGTTACGCTATCACCATCGAGCTCCAATAAATAGTTCGACGCTTGCTCAAGGCGGTCTTGCATGGTGTCGAGCAGCTTAAACTGACGTTCTTGTATGTCGAGCGACTTTGCGTATTTCTCTTGTAAGTCTTTTAAGTCACCATCGCGAATGGTTACTAAGCGTAGCGCATTACGCGCGTCTTCCCGTGCGCTTTCAATTTCTTTCTCGTATTTTTGTAGTTGCGCTTGTTGCTGTTCGCTTTGAGCCTGTAATTTCGATAGATTGTCTTTGGCTTCTTCGTACTTAGATCTTTGGTCATCTAGCTGATTCTTCAGGCTATTTACCCAGTCTGTAAGTTTTTGTCTTTCAGTTTCGGCGCTCTTTAGTTTTTCTTGCGTATCTGCGAGCTTTAGTTTATTGGTTTTCAGTTGCTCACTGCGCTCGTTCAATTGCTGTTGTATTTTCGCAATTTGTGCTTCGCTTTCCGCCAACTTCTGCGCTTGCTCTGCAGCCTTCTGCTTACCCGCTTCTAGTGCAGGATTTAATTCATCGAGTTCTTTTTTAAGGTGATGCGCACACTCTAGGTGCTTTTGCTTTTCTGCCTTCACAGCTTCGAATTGTTGGGTCAACTCATCCAGTTGCTCCTTAGTTGCTTGCGCTAATTGTTGAGACTCGGTAAGGGCTTGTTTTAGCCGTTTAACCTCAGCTTCTAATCGCTCGATCCTAGAGTCTTTCTCTGCACGAATATCACGCTGAAATGCAACTACTGGGAAATCAACGTCATTGGTTTCCAATAGTGCTTCTGACTTTTTGAAATAACTCCCTTTAAACTTGGCCTCTATCGCTTGGAATTGAGCTGAGCCGCCTTCGAAGTAGCTTGAATCTGTATTCACATACTCAATTTGAGTAAACACAGACAAATCTTCAATTGCAGCTTTCGCTAATATCTCGGAGCCTGCTCCCGGGAGATCTAGAAGCAAGTATTGCACATTACCATTTTTGCCCAGCCCGCCATTTTTCAGTTGCTCTACAAGCTCTGCCAGTGTTTTGCTCGGCTTACTGGTTTCCTCTTTGAGTTTAACGTTCGGAAAAATGTCCTTTAAACCTGTTGCCTTTTTAACCCCATTAAATTCCGACAGGTTGTAAGAGTAATAACGCTGCTCCCCACCCTCCAAAGTAATTAATTCTTGTACCAGTTGGCCTCTTTCATGCTGCCAATCGGCATGAAAACGCTCCTCGGCAATCACAAAAATATAATGTTTGGCAGCAACCTTGCTGGTAAATTCTTTTGCGTTTATGCGACTCCCTGTACCTACGTAAACTGCGTAATTAAATACTTCGCTCATAGTTTGAGTGCCTGCCTTGCGGTGCGGTTAAATTAGTCACGTTCGGGTAAAGGTAAACGCCCTTCTGCTTCGCCAAAGGTAAGAAAATGCACAAGTGGGTTTTGCTTTTGCACTTTTACGTCTGGGTAGGTGTTCAAATAAAACTCACTGTCGAAATAAACACTTGGGTTTCTTCCTTCGAACCCACCGAACTTCAAGTAGTGCTTTACTGGGCTCAATGAAGACTCTGCAACGTCTGGGTACTCGGCAACATACCAATGTGCGTCAAACAAATGAGAGGCCTCCAACAATGCAGTGTCTTCCTCAAGTTTAAGAGCCACTGTTGAGGGGCTTTTCTTCTTCAATTTGCCCACAATTTTTCTTGTCAAACTCGGTGCTTGCTTCGCTACTTTCGGCTGTTGTGCGGCAGCTAATGCTTGCTGTGCAAACAAACTTTCCTTTTGCGCTTGCTCTAATTCCGCCCGCACGGCTTTCAGCTTATGGCTCATGGTATGAAGCTTTTCATTTTTCTCTTTAATCGCGATTTCAAGGTAGTTCGATTGCTTTTCGAATTCTTTTGAACGAATAAAATAAGCTTCCAACTCCTCTTGCACTTGCTGTAACTGCAGGAGTAGTAATTCGTTTTCGTCATTTGCGTCGTTTTTTTGCTGTGACTTCAGAAGTGTTGTAACCGCATTAGCGACCTGTTCAGTTAACACCTGAAAAGGCAAACTGGTTGCAAACAAACGCTCAGCAAGCTCAGTAAGCTCTTCACTGGTTTGCAGAAGCATCGCGCCGCTGCCGCTTGATTCAAAAACTACAGGAGATTGCCAAACCAAGGGTGGCTTTATTTCATACTCTGCCAATAGCGACTCAAACTGGACTTGATCAAATTGCGCCAAGCTCATATTCAAAAGCTTGTATCCACGGCGATTCTTTCTCTGCTTCTCCAGAAGCGCTTCTGTATAAGTTTTCCATGAAGCGAGAATTTCCGTTGAATTAGCCTCGGCAGTAAGTTGCCCCCCGATAAAGTCGGCGGCACCCAAGTATGCAACTACGCACGTTGAGTCCTGCTCTAATTCGGGTAAATCTTCAGAGTCACTTACCCACTCTACGTCGTCCTTGTTTACCCCATGGCGCTCCATAAACATCTCAATAACAGGGTGTATGCCAAAAACGACCATTCTACTCATAAAGGCTCATCTCTATTTTCTGGAATTATTAGGTGCTCGAGTGTTTCGTTTATTTTTCTCACATCGAAGCGCATGGTGGCAAGTGTTCTGCTCTCTAAACCCATTTTTTGCACCTGTTCGGGGTTTTGGATTAGTTGTTCCATGGCCTGCGCAAGTGCATTTTGATTTCTCGGCTCAATCAAAACTCCATTTCGATTTTGTTCCACCGTATCTTTACAACCTGGCATGTTGGTTGTAATCACCGCACGGCCTACTGCGAGTGCCTCTTGAGTGCTACGCGGAACGCCCTCACGGTAATAAGAAGGCAGCACAAAAACCGAACTTTGCTGCAAAAAGGGCACTACGTTTGCTACTTTGCCGGGGTATTCCACAATGCCACGTTCAACATAAGCATTGAGCTCTTGCGGTGTAATAGCAAACCGGTTTGTATCCGGTTGTCCAAGCACCCAAAACTCTACTTCAGGATATTTTGCTTTAAGGTGCTCCGCTGCCCCGAGGTACTCCCGAATTCCCTTTTCGTTCAACAATCTACCGACAAATATGAAACGGAACGGTTCTACTGGTGCCAATGTAGTTGCATAATGTTGCAAACACACACCAATACCGCCTATCACCGTGCTTTTTGCAATTTTTACACCGTAGTTCTGAATAAGCTCGTGCTTATCGTCGTGGTTTAAAAATACCACATGCTGTGCCTTGGGTAAGCTCAGCTTGTAAAGCCGTACCATAGCGGTCCGAATCCAAAGCTTTTTGGCATGTCGATACCGCTGTTCTAGCGTTGGATTCATGGGTCGAATATCGTCGGTGAATATACGCCCTAACCCCTCAATCTTTGCCACCCTGTGAGGTACTCGCGCAAGCCATGCTGCCAATGTTCCGTAAATACTGGGTTTGGCGAAATAACTGAGGACGACACTAATTCGGTATTGCCGAAATAAAGCCTTTAACTGCCAAACGGCTCTCAGTTCCTTGAACGGATTTAAACCAAACTGTTCAAGATTGTAATTGAGTGGTGTTGCACCCAACGCTTCAATTTGAGCTTTCGTTTCGTTGGTATGCCCTGCAGCAATTGCGAACACTTCGTGGCCTTTGCCTACCAAGTGCTTAATGAGCTCTCCGCGGAAACCTACCATAGTTTCAGCAAGCGTACCGACGATCGCGATACGCTCTCTGTTTTCATTCTGCAACACTAGCGCGCACCGCCGCGCGTTGCGTTTAGTATTTGGCGCACCAGTCGCTTAAATCGCTGGTTCGCGAATTGATAAAGTTTTCTCATACTTTTGTTTTGTAATTCTTTTTGGGTCAGTAGGCCTTGAGTCGCGTCTTCAACAGAGCATACATGCCCGCTTTGAGGGTGTACATAAGTTGGATACACAATGAGTGCCCCAAACACCAAGGTTTCAAGGTCAAGTTTGCGTACTCGCCTACTGTGTGAATAAAAGTCTTGTGTTAAACCCCAGCCTGCATAAAAAGGCATACCGTAGCAGTGAACCGGGATCCCTCTTAAAAGCGCTTCAAAGCCCGCCAAGGAGCTCATACAATGTAGCGCGTCAATTTGCTGAAATAGCTCCGTGATATTGGCTTGTACAATCGTTTCGTCTGCAATCATGGTTGCATGCTTTTCACCTTCACCTTGGGCTCGAGCACCTGCCACCACATCCGGGTGTGGTTTATACACTATGAGGTCTTCCGGAAATTGCGTTCGTACGTGCTGAAGAAGTTCAAAGTTCGACTTTATTTGCTCGCTTCCGAGTCGAATGGATGCATCACTCTCAACTTGCCCTACAACTAAGTGAACTTTTTTTCCATTTGAGCGCGCCTGATGAATTCTCCTTATTGAAGCAGCTTCAGTCTCATTTCGTACGCTCGGCAAGTTGTACTTGCTAATGGTGCTTTCACTGAGTAACTGAATAAGATTTTGCGCTCTTAGACGCTCTTGCTCATCTAACTCAAGCGTAAGTAAAACGCTTTCTAAATCGCTCGGTTGGGTGCAGTTAAAGTAAAGCCCTTGGCTGTCGAACACCCAGCTCATTGGCCTAGCAAACTCTGCACCTAAGCCAATGGAGCGAACAAAGCCGTCCTCAACCCGAAGCCACCTCAAGCGCTCGGCGTGCTTGCTCGGTATATCTTGAGCACCCCAAATAATAGAAACAGCGCCATTCGGAATTTCTTCAAACAAAAAAACGAAGGTTATTGCGTGGTTCGGCAAAAACTGCCGCAAACTCTTCTGCCAATAGCGCTTAAATCCATAGGCGTATATTTGCTTATGTTCACCGAGTGTTTGTTGTGCCTGAGTTTGGCGAATTAAGTTAGGCAAAATACTCAGCGTCAGTAAAATTTGGAGCTTGGGCGTCTTTTTTAGACACTTTCGGAGCAGCTTGAGCGCTTGCCAATAATTGTCCTGTTTTCTCTTTTAATTCTTGTAACGGCCAATCGATAGCTAACGTCGGGTCGTCCCAACGAATTGCGCGCTCATGTTCTGGCGCATAGTAGTCTGTTGTTTTATATAAAAACTCTGCTGTTTCCGACAAAACCAGAAAGCCATGAGCAAACCCGGCTGGCACCCACATTTGTTTGAAATTGTCGGCCGTGAGGCGAGCCGCTACCCAGTCACCAAAAGTCGGAGAACTTTCACGTAAGTCTACCGCGACGTCGAATACTTCACCCTGAGTAACACGCACTAATTTACCTTGCGCCTGTGCTATTTGGTAATGCAAACCGCGAAGTACACCCAAGCTCGATTTAGAGTGGTTGTCTTGTACAAACTGCACTGACTCTCCAATGGCTTCTTCAAACGCTCGTTGATTGAAACTTTCCATAAAAAACCCACGCTTGTCTTGAAATACGTGCGGTTCGATTATTTTAACTGCTGGAATTTGGGTTTCGATAACTTTCATACAGCTTAAGCTCTGTGATCCCTAATAATCGCTCTGGTTAAATGGGCAATAGCGCCAATAAAAATACCGAAGACTAATACGATGGTAATATTGTAAGCCCTTCTTGGCATGCTTCTGTATTGAGGCATACTTGGTTGTTGTAATACCGAAATTTGCTTTAAGGTGCGCGCTGCTTCCACACGTGTACCCTCCAACGCAGCGAGCGTTGTAGAATACATTTCTAAGGCGAATTGTGCACGCAGTTGTAATGTCTCAAACTCCGAGCTGAGGCGGTTCAGTGCATTTCCCTCGACACTGGCTAGTTTTGCACGCTCAATCTCCGCTTGCTCTCGTAGTGAACGAAGCTCACTTTGCAAGCGCACGCGCTCAGGGCTGGTGGGCGATTGAAAGTCAGCGAGCGCTTTGTCGCGAGCTCCCAACACGGCAATTTGCGCTTCGAGTTCTGCCACTGTGGTGAAAATAGCTTCGACTGTGCCACTTGGAGACACTAAGCCATGCTCATTTTGAAATGCTAATAAGTTATCTCGTGCTTCAAATAAACGCTGTTCTAATTCGTCGGCTTGCTCTTCAATGAAACGAACTTGCTCGAGCGCAAGGCGTTGCCCCATTTCATTCATGTGCTGCTCGCCTTCGGCAATAAGCGTTTGGGTGATGCGTTGCGCCAATACCGGGTCATATGCTTGCGCTTGAATACGCAAAACACCCGCATAGTCGTCGAACTCAACACGAATGCGCTCTAGCATGTAGGCGTGGAATTTTTCCATTGGAACATCTATACCCGAAAGCCGCGCTGGGCGGTCTATATTCTTCCCAGTAAAATGCTCGCGCAATGACAGCTGCTCTTCGAGCTTAATCATCATGTCAACAGACAACATATGATCCCGCAACAAAAGCAGATCACCTGCACTCGCTGCTCCCGACAGCAACGAAGTTATATTCATGGTTTGCATGTTAATTTGTGGGCTGTCGATGACTACATGCGCTTCTGAAACATAGCGGCCCTTGGCCCAAATTCCCCAGTAGAAAATAAGCGCGAACATAACAACAAACACAACGGCCCAATGCGGGTGTCTTTTAGAAAGCTCTTTAATTTTATTTAAATTCACAGTTATTTTTTCTTTTTACCAATAGTTTCGTAATAGGCGTCGATAGCGTCATCCAGTTTGTCGTACCAATGCGCTTTGCCGTTATGTAAGAAAATGCCCGCTTGGCAAAGTTCTTTGAGAATATTCACACTATGCGACACCATGATGAGGCTGGCTTGCCCAACACGCTCTCGAAAGGCCTTTTTCGCCTTCTCTTTGAAGCTCACATCGCCCACTGCCGTCGCTTCGTCTGAGAGGTAAACATCGAAGTCGAACGCCAGTGACATACCAAAAGCAACGCGGCTGCGCATACCACTCGAATAAGTACTCACCGGTTGTTCGAAGGCTTTCCCAATTTCTGCAAACTCTTGTACACGCTGGATCACGTTTTCTATATCGTTGCCAGCCCCCATAATACGTGCGACAAATTTCACATTCTGCCGTGCGCTCATGGAGCCTTGAAAGCCCCCAGTGAGACCAATTGGCCATGAAATTCGGCAGTTGCTCTCAATGTGTCCCTTATCCGGGGCATCCATTCCGCCTAAAATTCGAAGCAAGGTAGATTTCCCTGCACCATTTTTACCCACAAGCCCAACTGAGACGCCTCGTGGAATGGTGAAATTTACCCCCTGCAGTACCCAATCACCGCCAAATGGGCCGTGGTATTTCTTCCAGAGGTCCTGCACCTGAATAACAGGTGGAGCGGACATATCGGCCGGTGCCAATTTCTCGCTCATTTGGCGATCATCGCTATTTTAAACCGCATTTGCAGAAGAAGACCCAATAGAATAAGGCAGATAGCAAACTTTTGCGCGTAGACCAAGTCAATACCTGGCACCGAATAGTAAGTGCTAAAAATAGTCATTCGCATACTTTCCACCACATGCAAAACCGGATTGTACATCAGGTATTCACGCACACTAAGTGGGAACGCTTGAATAGGAAAGATAGCGCCCGAGAGCATGAAAAGAGGAAAGGTCATTAAACTTATAAATTTTTGAGATTCTTGCACGACAGACACTGCTACACTCAACACCATCGCAATACCGAAACCCAGGAGCGCTGTACTCAACCAAACATAGACCCCGCCTAAAGGATCCGCTGGTATTAATGCTTCAAAGCCCAAAAAAATAAAAACACTTAAAAAAATGATAAACACAATACTTTGTAGAAGTGTTTCAAGAAAGCATCGAACAAAAACGGTATCTACCGGATGTACCTGCCGATATGCGAACAGCCCCCTGTTTGCGTTCACAGCTGACATGCCTCGGTTCATATTGTTTCGAAACAGCATGAACGTGAGCAGACCGATAATAAGCCAAGGGATGAAATCAGCGCCAGGAATCATTCTCCCTGTTCTTCCAAGAAGAGATCGCACTCCCACCATAATCGTTAGGTAAAGCACTGGCTCTAAGAAAAGCCAAACCGGGCCGAGACGGTCTTGCGTGATTCGCCCCATCGCTTCGCGCATGAACAATGCATTCCACACATCAAGCGTAATTTTAAACGACGAGCGCTCGGCGTACATATCTTTACTTTACAGCGTAGTAACCACGCGTGTGGCCACCGCAACTTGATAGATAATTTGGGTAATGGTCGACGCGAGCTGCAAGTTCTTCGAGCTTACTTTTGGCATGACTAAAATTTCATCACCGGGGCGCAGTGCGATGTCTCCAGAGTAGCGAACTTCGCCGTTGGCCCGAATCACTAAAATACGATCTTCGTCGGCTTGAGCACTAAACCCTCCGGCCGATGCGATATAATCTCGCACCGATTTGCCTTGCACATAAACTGCTGCTTGCGGCACGTACACTTCACCACTAATAAGCACTGCGTCGGTTTTTTCTGGAAGGGTGATAATGTCGCCATCTTGCAGGCGAATGTCAACCAACGCGTCATTTCTCGTGACTACCAAGCGACCATTTGGCTCTGTTTCTCGCGCTCGCTCTACAAACTGACTAATGAGCTCCGCCTCACGAATACGAATTGCTGCTTCTTCACTCGTTGCAGACGCTGCGCCTAAATAAGTCATTTCTAACCGACGAAGACTTTCTTCTAGCGCTTCTTTCTGACGCTCTGCAATACTAATTCTGCGCAAGCTTACGTTTTTATAATCGGTTTCGACTGGGTTTACCGGTACCGCATTTAAAAGTTCAACAAGTGTGGTGCCTTTCGGTAGTACATAATAGGTAGGCCCTTTGAATTTACCCTCTAACTGCACGACAATCGTACTCTCGCTCTGGTCAACTAGGAATATTACCTCGTCTCCATTACCAATTTCAGCTTCTTCAAATTGATCAAGCGTGAGATATTCTGAGAACAGCCCTTGAGTTCTTACACCTCTAATCAGTGCATGTGTAACACCCGGCGTGAGCTGGGCAATATTTGTTAAAGTGCTACCTAACAAACGCTCCTCATTCAACTCATATGCATAGCTTTTACCCACATCGCCATGCACGTTCACAACCGATCCTCGTGGCTCTACAAGAAGCGTGTCACCATTCTCAAGTTGCGGGTGGCGCAACGTGCCACTTAATAAGAAGTCGTAGAGATCGAGCGTCGCGATGGTCTCACCCTCACGAATTAAGCGAACTTTCCGGAAGCTACCTTGTTCATGATCAATCCCGCTTGCTTGATCTAGAAAGTACAAGACTGAGTCACTTGGTACACCGGCATAACGGCCGGGTTGCTCCACATAGCCCGTTACAAATACCGATACCGACTGCACTCCCTGTAAATTGGTGTACACATTTACGTTCTCTGGATAAACCGTACGCACCGCGGCGCGCACTCGGTTGTCGAGTTCACCGTGGCTAATACCTTGTACTTGAATTGGACCGATGGACGGGATAAAAATATTGCCTTGCGCATCGACTGGTAGCACACGATCGATGTCAACAGCACCCCAAACTCGCAGGGTAATTTGATCACCCGGCAAAATACGATAGTTTGGGTTTAGCCCATCGGCGCGCAAACCTCGAAAACCACCACCAAATAGCGACGCACCGAAGGGTTCGATTTCTTCTTCAAGTGCTTCGTCGGTTGGTAGCATCATGCCGTAACCTGCATTTTCACGCCAATTCGCACGTGCTTGTGGCTCTTGAAAAGGAGTTTGTGCCGCATCGCCTTGCATTTCTTGCAGCGCTTGAGCCCGTTGTTCCGCCGGAATGTCGCCAAACGATTGCGCATTTGCTGCGGTGAAACTGCTTAATATACAGGTGGCGGCTGCAATGATAATTTTACTGTTTAAACCTTTCATTTACTCGCTCCCCGTAAGCCATGGCCTTGAGCAGTCGTACTAAAACCCCAGCTCGAACCGTCACTCTGGTATTGGCATAACACGGCAGCAGTGGGTAAAGGATCTTTACTCTGCCCTTCGTGGTTCAGCATTGTGTTGAAACATTTACGTCCACTCGCTGAGAAGTACTCGCTAATGAGCGTTACTTGGGTACTACGCACACCCCACGGAGAATAGTTAAGCTTTCGTTGCTCTCCCACTTCGGCATCGTTCCAACCATTATTATCGCTTTCATGCAGCATGCGAACTTTACCGTCGATTACGGAGGCTATAGGAGTCATAGACTCGGATACTTGTGTGTTGATACACCCTGTTAGTACGAGCGCACCTGCGGTTAAACACGTCGCTTTTATAGTTTTTGAGAGCTTCATTATAAATGAACCTTTGGAGGCGGCTGATGCACAGCATCACCCGCTCTTAATTTTAGTAATTTAACAACTTTTGTATAAGCCAAGAAGGCCAACAAATAGGCCAATAACATAATCCACTCAGGCACCAGCAATTGTTCTCCAGCAATACCAATTGCGGCTAACACAGTTCCTGCAACTAACATAGTGGCAACTGTTTTTTGATGGGTGTAACCCACAAGTCGGAACAGGTGATGAATATGGCGCTGATCTGAGCGTACAGGATTCTGCCCGTTCCAAATACGCCGCCAGATCACATACACCATATCCATCACCGGTATAGCAACCAGCCAAAGTGCAGTGACTGCGCGAATGGCCGGCTCGGCGGGCGTTGTACTCTGTGGCAAATAATATTGATTTTGCGTGGCCATAATGAAAAGCCACACCACTGAAATGCCAATAAACATAGAGCCGGCATCACCCATGAATACCTTCTTTATGGGTTTCATGAGGCCCATATTGGCAACCATAAATGGGAGTAGGCATACGAGCAAAATAACCGCAACCGTGTGTACTTCATATGCACCGGCTTGGTAGGTAAGCCAAGCGACTCCAGCAAATGTAATCGCTGCCTGTGACCCAAGTAAACCATCGATACCGTCGATCATATTAAAGGCGTTAATAGAAGCCATAATGGCGAGATAGGTAAATGCAATGCCACCCATACCAAGCGTCGCATCACCCAAGCCAAAAAGGTTACCAAGGCTTTGGAAATAGATGTGCCCGCCAAAAACAAGAATACTGGCCGCCAGCACATGCCCCACGAATCGGCTTCGTACACTCAAATCGTATTTGTCGTCGAAAATACCTAACAGAACTAAAACAGCGCCCGAAAGCATGTATAAACGAACTTCGAGTGTGAGCACCATGGTTGAAGAAATTGCGACCACCGCACCGACGAAAATAGCGATGCCACCGATAAGCGGTGTGTTTACTTCATGGATCTTATGCTTAGCTGGGCGATCAATTAAACCGAATCGCGTAGCGACAGGATGAAGTGCCCACAAAGCGATGCCGGTTGTGCATGCAGCAATAAAAAGCGCAATAATGAAGCTCAAATGTTCAGTTCTCTTTTTTTGTGCTAGCTCAAAAAACTAATCACTGTTAAATAAATCGCGGGTATACACTTTTTCGGCAACACTCTCTAATTCTTTTGCTTGCCGATTCGATAGAATTACTTCAGACACCGCTTTAAATTCATCAAGGTTATTGATTACTCGAGAATTATAGAAGGTTTCTTCCTTAAGTACAGGTTCATAAACAACAACTTCAATGCCCTTAGCCTTAATTCGCTTCATAATTCCTTGAATTGCAGATGCGCGGAAGTTGTCTGAACCCTGCTTCATCACCAAGCGATAAATACCCACCACTTTGGGTTTCTTGGCAATAATTTCGTTTGCGATAAAATCCTTTCTAGTTCTATTGGCCTCTACAATTGCCTGGATCAAGTTTTGAGGCACGTCTTGGTAATTAGCTAACAGCTGTTTCGTGTCTTTTGGTAAACAATAGCCGCCATAACCAAAGCTTGGGTTGTTGTAGTGCCCGCCAATTCGAGGATCTAAACAAACACCGTCGATAATTTGCTGCGTATTTAACCCATGTACCGCTGCGTAGGTGTCTAGCTCGTTAAAGTAGGCAACTCTCAGCGCTAAATAAGTGTTTGCAAAAAGTTTGATCGCTTCTGCTTCTGTGCTCTCCGTAAATAACAGCTCAACTTCTTGCTTGATTGCACCTTGCTTTAAAAGGTTCGCAAAGTCTTCCGCACGCTCAGAACGTTCACCGACAATAATACGGCTCGGATGCAAATTGTCGTAAAGCGCCTTACCCTCTCTTAAAAACTCAGGCGAAAATATAATATTTTTAGTTTTAAACCTGTTGCGTACTGATTCCGTGTAACCAACAGGAACCGTCGACTTGATCACCATGAGGGCTTCTGGGTTTACACTCATCACAGTTTCGATGACTGCTTCCACCGAATTCGTATTGAAATAGTTAGTTTCCGGATCATAATCAGTCGGCGTTGCAATGATAACGATTTCAGCCTCGCGGTAGGCTTCTTTGCCATTCGTGGTTGCATTCAAATACAACGGTTTGTGCTTGAAAAAGTACTCAATCTCTTGGTCTTCAATGGGAGATTGTTTGTGATTCAGCTGATTCACTTTCTCTTCAACAATGTCGACCGCGGTCACGTAATTATGTTGGGCTAGGAGCACCGCATTCGACAAGCCAACGTACCCTGTTCCTGCTACTGCGATTTTTCTCATGAATGTTGCTTCTCTGCTTGGTATTTTGTTTTTTCTTTAGGCACGCTACCGCCCGTGGGTTGCGGCTCCCAATGTACCTTAGTTTTGCTCATATTCCCCGGAACATGTCAGTTTCCAGGTCAGACTGAAGTCTGACCGAATCGAACCTAAAGCGCTTTTAACGCTCGTTCCTCTATTTCAATTCTTTGCTGCTTGCCTAGCATGTCTAGCAACACTAGGCATCTTTCTTCGCCCTTTGGCATTTGGTAAACAGCTTGCAAGCCTGCAAAAGGGCCTTCGTTTACTTCAACTCTAGAGCCAACCTTAAACTGTGATTCAATTTCGTGTTCGTGATCGATTTCAAATTGTTTAAATTCGTCAATTACTTGGTTTGGAACAGGTCTAGGTACGCCGCCAAAGCGCACAAATCCATTCACACCTCGTGTACTACGAAGCGCATTAAAATTAGCTGTTTCCGGATTTAGCTCAATGAAAAGATAGTTAGGAAAGAGTGGCTCATGTACCACAGTTCTTCGACCACGCACGGTTTTCTTGATATGAATACGTGGCAAACACGTTGCATAACCTTGGTTTTCAACGTTTTCTTTCGCACGCGCTTCCTGCCGTGCTTTGCAGTGTAAAAGGTACCAAGCTGACATACTGCGAAATTCCTTTCCCTAACTTTCTTACCGGTAGTTTGTTGTCGTTTATTTTGACTACCATTTAGCGAAATGATTGTACGTGATCGAGTAAAAAAGTTAAAGCGAACGACACACTCAATTGAATGAATTTCGAAAGTTTTGTTAAAGGTTTTCACTTTGTTTACTTATTCACCTATGCTAGGTGTTCTTATCTAGCTTTTTAAATTCATAAAACCAAATACTTATGAAAGGAACCTGAACATGGACGTACAATTTATCCACCACGGCGCTCGCGAGGGCGTTACTGGCTCTTGCCACGAACTTCGTTTTGCTTCTGGCGATGCGCTGATTGTCGATATCGGCTTGTTTCAAGGCGCAGAAGTGTCGGGTGCAGGCGCGGATTCTAATCAGCAAGAAATTGAATTTCCGATTGAGCATATTAAGGCGTTAGTGATTACTCACTGCCATATCGATCATGTTGGGCGGTTGCCTTGGCTGCTTATGACAGGTTTTCGTGGGCCCATTTATTGTACTGAAGCCACTGCGCACTTGTTGCCTATGGTGATTGAAGATGCGTTAAAAATTGGACTCACACGCGATCGGAAATTGATTGCTGGGGTGTTGGGCGTGATTGAGCGGCTGTTGGTGCCTGTGGGGTATGATGAATGGGTTAAGGTAGATGCTTTGCCGTGTTCGATAAGGTTTCGGCAGGCGGGGCATATTTTGGGTTCTGCTTTTGTTGAGGTGCGTGTGCCTCGGTCAGACTTCAGTCTGACCTGTATATCTGGGGATGAAGCGAGACATAGGTCAGACTCAAGTCTGACCGGAGAAGACGACTTAAAAGTCGTCTTCTCGGGCGACCTAGGCTGCAAAGGCTCCCCTTTGCTCCCTGATCCGGCGCCACTCGAGAGAGCCGATGTATTGGTGCTTGAAAGCACGTACGGCGATAAAAACCATGAAAACCGAGCAGAGCGCCAGCAGCGTTTACAAACGGTGGTGGAACGATGCGTACGTGATCGAGGAACGGTGTTGATTCCTGCGTTCAGTATTGGCCGCACCCAAGAACTTTTATATGAGCTTGAAGATATTCTGTACCAATATCAGCAGTCTGATCCCACATGGAAGGACATGCTGGTGATTCTCGACTCGCCCATGGCTGCGAAATTTACCGAAAAATATAGAGTGATGCGTGATTTGTGGGATAAAGAGGCAAAATCTCGCATTGCAGAAGAGCGCCACCCGCTCAATTTTGAGCGCCTACACATAATTGACTCGCACGAAGAGCATCAACGTATTGTGCAATACCTTAAAGAAAGTGGTGATCCTTGCATTGTCATTGCTGCAAGCGGTATGTGTACCGGTGGGCGTATGTTGAATTATCTAAAAGCCCTACTCCCCGACCCTCGCACCGATGTTTTGTTCGTGGGGTACCAAGCAGCAGGTACGCTAGGACGTGATATTCAAACCTACGGGCCGAAAGGAGGATACGTTGAGCTTGATGATGAGCGCATTTGGATAAAAGCTGGGATTCATACCTTAGGTGGCTATTCTGCCCATGCCGACCAGCAGGAATTGATTGATTTTGTGCAAACGGCAGAGCATATCGGTGAGATTCGGTTGGTGCATGGCGATGCAGAGGCGAAGGCAGTTTTGGCAGAGAAGCTTCGGGGGCTTGGGTACTCGGTAGTGATTCCGTAGGTGCTGCATTGCAGCACTTACTTCAGCTGCTCACTGTGTGGCTGAATGGCGAGATATTGAATTTCTCTCAACATCCTAAGTTCCCCTGCTTTACTCGAATAATTGGGCGCCGTTTCTAAGCGCCGATATTCTTGTTCCATCGCCTGCGTTAATTTTTGCACAAGCTCTGTAATTTCCTTTTCCGCAATTTGGCGGCGCAAACCAAAGCGCTCTGCCACTTCGATAAGGTTTTGTTTTCGCACTTGGCCAAAATACAACGCACTCCCCAATGGCTGCGACAACATTTCATTTTGTGCCTCACCTGTTGGCGCATAAATAGTTGTCGAGAGTAAATCGTAATGGGGCAATAGCTCAATGTCTTGGTTGCGGTAGCTAAAAGATAGATTTTTTAAATGTGCGTCGCCGTTCCCTACCAAGAAATTAAACACGAGCCAACGGAAAATCTTGAGTGCTGTAAGACCCTGTGAACGACATAGCTGCTTAAGTTGAAGTAATGTTTCAATGTTACTTTGTCGATATTTCGCTCCAGCAGATAAAGCCAATAGCTGGCAACCGTCTAACACGTGTATTCGCTCAATCTGAGGTGCTTTTCCTATGCGATCAAATCTCTCCACCAGATAAAACGCTTCTGGAACATAGTGAATACTCACCTCAGGAACCTGCAGGCCCGCAGCTCTTGCCAGGCGCATGATCGTATATTCGTTTCGTACCGTGAAATAATATAACTCTGGCTCGGTATGCTCCGGTTTTAAAATATGGGTTGATGCCGCTTGCCCCACCGGCTCGTATAATAAGTCGTCTTGTTGCACCACCAGCATTTTATGTTGTGCAAGGAACTCTTTGGTGGCAGCAGCGTTACTGAACCCGCAGATTCAGCGCCAATGGCCTCGAGAATGCCAAATGCGTCTTCCTTACTTACCTTGATGTCTTTTACCAACAGCGCTCGTGCTTGCTCTTCGGGTAGCAAGTTGTCGAAAAACCATTGCACAGGGCGAGTAGTTCCCGTGTCGATATGCGTATCTTCTTGTAACGGGAGGTAGGGGGTTAGTGGGAATGCGTTTTTTTGCTTTAACCACGATGGCTCATATTGAAACTGCCACAAACCGTTGTTTTCACTTAATACACCGATGTGTGCATTATTTATAAACACATTGAGCTGACGCATGGATATTTCATTCACCACGCTGAGAGTCCGTAACGCTTTCTGGGAGATCTAAGTACACACGAATACCCAGCGTTTCAAGCATCTGTAATGCTTTTTCAAGTTGCACGGTAGGCTTACCATTTTCAAATTGACTCACAAAAGTAAGGCCACTTCCAGCAAGGGAGCCTGCGGTCACTTGATCAAGCGCTTGGGATTTCCGCGTCTTGCGTGCCCAAGAGCCGATCTCTTTCGCGGAAGACACGTTCACCAGCATATATTTCGCCTCGTAATTTATGCGATTGCATAAATTTAGGCTTCATTTTGTCTTTTGTCAATGGATTTTATGCGATTGCATAAATTAAGTTGATTCTATGCGTGATTTCTTTGCTTTTTATGCTTTCGCATAAATCTGTACGTGCTGCATTGCAGCACTTACCGAGAGACGATCGCTGGGTATTTGTACCCACTTTCGAAGAAGCTGTACGAGAACCCAAAATGGAAATAAGGCTCCATTTGCTCAGCGGGTACTATCACGCCGAGTGTGATGCCTAATCCACCACCAAAGCTTAGGTGCGCATTGAGCTCTGCGAAGGCATAACTGTTACTGGTGCGTTTGTCGCTGGGGAGTCTTGCTCTGCGGCTGTTGCTCGCAGGTTCGAAGTCGATAGGATCGCCAAGATTCCATTTTGCACTCTCAAACGCTTGGTTCACGGTAAGTGACGCAAGCACCATATCGTCGTAGAAGCTTTTCCAAAAGCCCGCGCCGATACTTGCGGTGAATGCGTCAAGCTGCACCTCACGGTTTTCTTGAAACGTATTCCAACCTTGCACGTCAATGTCACTGTCTATATCGAAAGTGTGTTTATGGTTACCAATACTGCCTTGCACGGTGAAATTGAGCGTGTCGAAATAGCGTTGTACGGAGAGTACGAAGTCGTCACCACTGCCCCAGTAGGCGCCTAAATCGGCGTCGGTTTTGAACTCACCGTAATGGCCTTCTCGAGTTTCTTGGCCATTTTTCACATAAGGGATGCGGTAACTTGCGCTTGGCTCACCGCCTAGCCGTGCAGTGCTAATACCTACTCGCCAGCCGTGTGAGTATGGCTCTCGGTAGCGCGGCGCTTCATATTGCTGCTCATAAACTTGTTCATTTTGCAGCTCTACTAAGTCTTGGGTAATTTGATAGTCGGGATCAAAGCCGTTGAGTCCTCGTCTACCGACGCGAATCGCATAAGAGCCGGCTTCTGCAAGCTCTTGGTGAAAGGTGTTGCCATTCGAGGTTTGCCAATCATCGCTGTCTCTTCGAAGCTCAATCATGCCTTCTCTATCGTTGACGCTCAGGGCCAGTGAGCCGTATTGCCGTGCTTCTAGCTCTGCGTTTACAAAGGCAAACGCAGCGCCATTTGGGATTCGTAATGTTTCTTCACGTGCGCGGTAACGCTCTGATCTTATAGAGAGTTGGTAGTTTTGACCGCTTGGTAATGGGTGACGGTTCGGCGAGCCTAAGCTTTCGTTGTTAATTCGTACGTTGGCGTCTATCGGGTCGAGGTAGAAATACACCATGGCTTCGCTGGCATTGGTCACGGCGGTTTTGGTGTAGCGGTCGACCTCTTGAAAGCGCTCAATTCTCGAGCCTTCAACGGTAATATCGCCGGTACGCATCACTAATGAGAAGTTTTGATTGATATCGTTGAGCGGTACGAATGCCGTGAGGCCATTGCTATCGGTGAGTAACGCTTGTTCTGCACTGTTCATTCTTAGGTAAACGGTTGCCGAGCGTTGTGGCGTGCCGGTGGCTTCGTGAATGAGGGCGAAGGCTATGCGGTTGCCGTTTTCGTGCAGAATGGGCAAGGCTTTTAACGCTCTTACACTCGCGTCTGCAACCTCTTTGAAGAAACTTTCGAGATTAGCTTGGCTGCCGTTAGCTGTAATAAAGCTTTCTTTAAGTACGTCGTCTCTACGGGCAATATTGTAGCCTTGCAGCGCGTTTCTTAACCGTGCGGCGGGCTGAGTACGTTCGATTTGTTCAATTTGGTATACCGCGTTGAGTGCGGGAGCTTTTTGCCGCGCTTGTTGGGTGAGCCTTGCAACTGTGGGGCGGTCTAGGCGCAGGCGCACATACCAAGTGTTGTCGTTGCGGTTACGTTGCTCGTAATCCACCTGCAAGTTTTCTAGCTCGACGTTCGACCAAGAGAACGACGAGGCCACAAACTCGCTCGTAACTTCTTGATCGCTCGTGGCTCTTAAATCTTGTCGAGTCTCGGTGCGCACATTCACCAGTATCATTTCGGCAAGCTCATCACGCGCGGCCTGTAATGCCCGCTCACGCGTTTCACCGAAACCATGCCCATAAGCAAACCGATCGCTTTGCAAACCAATCGTGGTGAGTTCATCTCTCGCCGTCGGCCTTTGCTCCGGTTTTGCAGCACAGCCAGTGATGAAAAGCGCCAAAAAAATGATTGGGGTCAGAGGAAAAGATCCTCTGACCCCAATCATTAGTTGTCTAGTTTTTGCGAGTCTCACGCATGCGCTCCTCAAACTCGTCTAAGATTTCGCGGCCGGTGCGGGCACCTTGATTACGTGGCATACGCATTCTCACGAAAACACGAGTGGAGCCGTCGGGTAAGCGAATACGCTCCGCCTTGTCGGCTTCAATTGAGGTAACCGTTTCTTGCACGCGCGCTTGAATGGCAGAAATGAAGGTGCCTGAAGTCGCTGGGTCACCCAAATCAACTTGCCCTGCTTGGCGCGCTTCACTCTCAACGTAAATTGAGAATGCTTCGGCAAGCTGCGCTTGCGCGTTTAAACGAGCTTGGCGTGCCGCGAGGTTAGAGTCTTGACTCACGCCTTCACCAAAGCCGTAGAAGTAAGTGTCTGGTTCGGCTTGTACGTCGAACCACTCCGGCCACTCTGAATCGGGTTTCGATGAACAACCCGCCAATACCAATAATGCTGTTGCCAATAAAATTGTAAGCTTTTTCATATTCAACCCTCCAAGTGTTGCGCTAAGCATAGCCTGAACACCTGTAACGACGCACCGAAAATTTGTTAGGAAATGTATGAGCCGCCTGGTTGGGCGGCTCATACATTTCCTATTCGCCAAATCGCGGTCGGGTTTTAACCTGACCTGTGTACTGACATGTTCCCAGATCTAGGAAGCCCGTATACATAGGTCAGACTGAAGTCTGACCGAGATCTCGCATGAGCGAGATAAGTGCATCGGTGGATTCATCGAAGTGGCGCTCTTCGCCTTCGAGCGCTGCGAGTGTTTCTTCGGCGACTTTCTTGCCGAGTTCTACACCGGGCTGGTCGAAGCTATTCAGATTCCAAATCACACCTTGCGTGAATACTTTATGCTCGTATGCGGCAATAATCGCGCCGAAACTCTCAGGCGTGAGCTCTTGCATGGCAAATAAACTGCTCGGATGCTCTCCAGGATAAAAGTTCCTCGCGATGCCGTCTTCAGAGCCATACGCCATCAACTTGCGATGGGCCAAACAATTCGCAACGGAAAGGCGCTGCTGGCTGTCGAAACTCTCTTGTACATTGGCTGAGAACCCAGGCGCATTGCGCTTATAAACCAGCACGAAATCAGCAGCAAACTTGTCGAACCCCTGGTGTAAGTGCTGGTAAAAAGCATGTTGCCCATTGGGCCCCAAACCGCCCCAAATTAAAGGCCCCGTCGGGTAATCGATGCCTTCGCCACTTGCTGTACACTGCTTGCCATTACTTTCCATATCGAGCTGCTGTAAATAAGCCGGTAAATGCAAAAAACGACCGTCGTAAGCCAATACTGCAATGTTATTAATGCCCCGCACTTCTCGGTTATAAAGCCCGCACAGCGCCATAAGCATGGGAATGTTTTCCAATAACGGTGCGTCTGCAAAATGCTCGTCCATCGCTCTGGCACCCGCAAGCAAACGCTCAAACACTTGTAACCCACAGGCAATTGCAATGGGCAAGCCAATCGCCGACCACATGGAAAAACGGCCGCCAATGCTTTGGCCAAATGTGAGTTGATGAGCTGGTGGAATTCCTAAATCGGACATCTTCACCGCATTCGCTGACACACCGATAACATGATGCTCGAACCAATCTCGCTCAGTTTTCGAATTTGCTGAGAAACATTCATTAACCCAAAGTTTCACGGTATCGACGTTTGCGAAGGTATCAATGGTGCCAAATGATTTTGACGCTACAATAAAGAGTGTCGTTTCCGGATCGATATTAGGTAAAATCTCGTAGAGTTGCGCTCCGTCCATCGAAGAAGCAAAGTGCGCCCGTATCATGTGAGTTTGGTGATCCGCAGCGAATTCTTTCAGTGCAAAACTGGCCATAAGAGGTCCAAGATCTGAGCCACCCACGCCAATGTTCACCACGTCCGTAATCACCTTGTTAGTCGCGCCACGCCAATTTCCGCTTCGGATCTTTCTTACTATCTTGGCAAATTTAGAGTCGTCTCCTTTTCTCAGCACAGATTCATCGCTTCTACTCAAGACATGGCTTACAGCACGCCCTTCAGAGACATTCTCGTATGTACCGGCTAATAATGCTCGTTTCTTTTCTTCAAAATCCTTCGGCAAACGCTTCTCTGTAAATTCAGAGAGCTTCACGTCTGAGAGAAACTGATAACTCCAATCAAAAATAAGCCCATTAAGGTCAACTTGGCGAAGCGAATGTGATTTTTTCCCTAACATATGATTCTTCCGTAGCACTTCTTATATGTGATCTTTAACTTCTGGATGCCGCTTCGCATAAGCTATGAAAGCTTTTACGTATCCGGCTTTATTCCCGCAATCGTGACTTAAACCTTTCATGTAATAAGCATTCATTTGCTGATTTTCTAGCAGCTTATCCATCGCATCTGTCAGTTGAATTTCGTCCCCTGCTCCCGGAGGTGTAACCGCGAGAATCGGCCAAAGTTCTTGAGTAAACACATAACGCCCGACTACCGCGAGATCTGAAGGTGCTTCATCAATCGGTGGCTTTTCTACTAATTCTTTCACAGGTGCCTGCTCGCCTGGTTTGAGCTCAGCCCCTCCAATATCTGCGATACCGTACTTGTTGACGTCTTTCTCTGGCACCTTCTCTACCATGACTTGACTAATGCCCGAGGCATCGAAGTTGCGCACCATTTCAGCAAGGTTTTCTTGCTCCAGATTCGATGTTGATTCGTCGATCAACACGTCAGGTAAAACTACCGCGAATGGCTCGTTTCCAACCATCGGGCGCGCGCAAAGAATCGCATGGCCCAAGCCTTTTGCAACGCCTTGGCGGACATGCATAATAGTCACGCCTTTCGGACAAATCGATTGCACTTCTTCAAGCAACTGCCGCTTTACACGCTTCTCTAGCGTTGACTCCAGTTCGAAGCTTGTATCGAAATGGTTTTCGATCGCATTTTTCGAAGAATGTGTTACGAGAATAATTTCGGTAAGCCCTGCTGCAGCGCATTCTTCCACGATAAACTGAATTAATGGGCGGTCCACCAACGGTAACATTTCCTTTGGAATGGCTTTTGTAGCTGGCAACATGCGTGTGCCCAAGCCTGCCACTGGAATAATCACTTTGCGCACAGACGAAGGCGCAGTTCCTTGTTTTGCTGGAGACATCTTTTTTCCTACTTTCTTACATGAATGGTTAAATGTTAAAAGGCTGTTGATATTAGCACAAAATAAAATGGGGTCAGATCACTTTTTAATCTGACCCCCTAGATGCAAGAAGGCACGCTGAGTGGCGACTCGCCCGCGGGGCGTGCGTTGAATAAAGCCTTGTTGAATTAGGAAAGGCTCGATAACATCTTCGATGGTGTCTTTCTCCTCGCCGATGGCGGCGGCGAGGTTCTCTAAGCCAACGGGGCCGCCGTCGAACTTATCGATAATCGCTTCGAGTAACTTACGGTCCATGTAATCGAAGCCGGCCTTGTCTACGTCGATCATATCGAGCGCTTTTGAGGCGACTTCGGCGGTAATATGGCCGTCGGCACGCACTTCTGCGTAATCTCGTACTCTTCTTAGTAATCGATTGGCGATTCGTGGGGTGCCTCGCGAACGAGCGGCCATTTCTCTTGCGCCCTGTTCATCGAGTTTTAAATCTAAAAAGTGTGCGGAGCGTTTTACAATCGTAGTGAGATCTTCCACGTTGTAAAACTCTAGCCTTTGGACAATGCCGAAGCGGTCTCGTAGCGGGCTGGTCAATGCGCCAGCTCTGGTGGTCGCCCCCACAAGTGTGAATGGCGGCAAATCGAGTTTAATGGAGCGTGCTGCGGGGCCTTCGCCAATCATAATATCGAGCTGGTAGTCTTCCATGGCTGGATAAAGTACTTCCTCTACCACAGGGCTTAGGCGGTGAATTTCGTCGATAAAGAGTACGTCATTAGGCTCAAGATTGGTGAGCAGCGCTGCGAGATCGCCCGCCTTTTCTAATACGGGGCCAGACGTGGTTTTAATACTCACCTGCATTTCGTTCGCAATGATATTGGCGAGCGTGGTTTTCCCGAGGCCTGGGGGTCCGAAAATAAGTACATGATCGAGCGCATCGCTTCTTGCGCGGGCGGCTTCGATGTATATGCCGAGCTGTTCCACCACATGCGCTTGCCCAGTGTAGTCGGCGAGTTTTTTCGGGCGAATGGCTCGGTCGATAACTTCGTCTTCGTTGGTAGCTTGGGGCTGGACCATGCGGTCTGGTTCTATCATTGTTTCCTCATTTTCGTATGTGCTGCACTGCAGCACCTACAACATCGCTTTGAGTGCCGTGCGGATGAGCTCTTCGGAGCTCATGTCGTCGGTGGCTACTTTTCTAATCACTTGCTCGGCTTGCGCGGGTTTGTAGCCCAGCGCCACCATCGCACTCAGTGCTTCTTCTTTCGCGTTTGGTGTTTGCGGCGACGCAATATCCATGGGTTTCGCACCTGGGAGTCCGGTGTCGTAATCGGCGCCAGTGAAGTCTTTTAAGCGATCGCGCATTTCTACCACGAGGCGCTCAGCCGTTTTCTTACCGACGCCCGGTATTTTAACCAAGGTCGTCACATCGTTATGCTGCACCGTATAAATAAATTGCTTGGCGCTCATGCCGGAGAGAATAGTGAGGGCTAACTTGGGGCCAACCCCTTGCGCTTTAATCAGCAACCGGAATAGCGCACGCTCATCCGCAGTATTGAAGCCAAACAAGAGCTGCGCGTCTTCACGCACGACAAAATGAGTCCAGAGCGTTACTGGCTGGCCAGTTTCAGGTAGTTCATAAAAGCAAGTCATCGGCACACTCACTTCGTAACCCACACCGTTTACATCAATCAAAAGTTCAGGGGGATGTTTCACAACGAGCGTACCGTGGAGGCGACCAATCATGCTTTTTTGCTACCTTTTTTATCGTTCTAATTTAGCGAGTATCGTAACCGACATTCACCAACTTGGCTAGCTCGGTCAGGCTTCAGCCTGACCTGTGTATTCGGGCTTCTTCGATCTGGGAACATGTCAGTATGCAGGTCAGGTTAAAACCTGACCGAGCCGACTGGTGTGCGCATGGCAAATAGCTACGGCGAGTGCATCGGCGGCGTCGGCTTGGGGCTTGCTGGGAAGTTTAAGGATATGCATCACCATGTGTTGCACCTGTTCTTTCTTAGCGGCGCCAGTGCCGACCACCGCTTGCTTGATTTGCCGAGCTGAGTACTCACTTACCGCTAAACCCGCTTTGGCCGCGGCCACAATTGCCACGCCTCGCGCTTGACCTAGCTTCAAAGCAGAATCAGGGTTACGCGCCATAAACACCTGTTCAATGGCAAATTCAGTGGGCGCGTATTGTTCGATAAGTTCAGCGACGCCGTTGAAGATAATCTTCAAGCGCTCCGCCATCGTCGGTTCGCCTTCGGCGCTGGTGGCCACACTGGTAGACGCCGCACGAATACAACCGCTCCCTAAATAAGTGAGCCGGCTGCCGTTCTTTTGAATAATGCCAAACCCTGTAATGCGTGAACCTGGGTCGATACCTAGAATAATTGCCAAAGATGCACCTATTAAAATGGGGTCAGATTTAAAAGTGATCTGACCCCACATTGTGATAAACGTTTTGCACGTCGTCGAGGTCGTCGAGAATATCAATCATTTTCATGACTGTCTCTGCGGTTTCGTCGTCTAGTTCTACTTTGGTGGCGGGTACTTGCGTTACTTCTGCGTGATCGGCTACAAGTCCTGCCGCATCGAGGGCATCTTTTACACTGCCGAAATCTTCGGGTGTGGTGAATACGTCGATAGCGCCGTCGTCGTAGGTGGTGATATCTTCGGCGCCGCCTTCGAGCGCGGCTTCCATGATTTTCTCTTCAGACGTGCCTGGTGCGAAACTGAGTACGCCCCGCTTGCTGAACAAATAGGCCACTGAGCCGTCGGTGCCTAAGTTGCCGCCGTGTTTACTAAAGGCGTGGCGCACTTCCGACACCGTACGGTTGCGGTTATCGCTCATGCATTCGACCATCACCGCAACGCCGCCTGCGCCATAGCCTTCGTAGGTGATTTCTTCCATATTGTCGTTATCGAGCTCACCGGCACCGCGGGCGATGGCAGTGTCCACTGTGTCGCGCTTCATGTTGTTTGAGAGCGCTTTGTCGATGGCGGCACGCAAGCGAGGGTTGGTAGCAGGGTCGGAGCCACCGGTGCGTGCACTTACCACCAGTTCTCGAATCAATTTGGTGAAAATCTTGCCCCGCTTCGCGTCTTGCGCAGCTTTGCGGTGTTTAATGTTCGCCCATTTTGAATGTCCTGCCATTTCTCCTCCATATTTTGCTACGCACGGTCAGACTTCAGTCTGACCTGTGTGCTCGTGTGTTCCCAGATCGAGCCCTAATTCTTTCAGCGCGGCTTCTGAGGCATACCCCGGTGCGTCGGTTAGTACGCATGCGGCGGTGGTGGTTTTCGGGAACGCGATCACATCGCGAATGCTGCTTGCGCCCACCATGAGCATAACCAAGCGGTCGAGCCCGAACGCCAAGCCTGCGTGTGGTGGTGTGCCGTACTTTAAGGCTTCCAACAAGAAGCCGAACTTCTCTTTCGCTTCTTCTGCGCCAATGCCCAGAATTTCGAATACCGCAGACTGCATTTCTGCGTTGAAAATACGCACAGAGCCTCCGCCTACTTCACAGCCGTTTAATACCATATCGTAAGCATCAGAAAGTGCTGCCGCTGGGTTCGCTTTCAGCTCTTCCGCGGTCACACCCACTGGCGAGGTGAACGGGTGGTGCAGCGCAGCAAATCCACCTTCAAATTCTTCAAACATTGGGAAATCGACAACCCAAAGTGGCTTCCAGCTGTCTTCAACTAGGTCAAAGTCTTGACCCACTTTCAGGCGTAACGCACCGAGCGCTTCGCTGACTACAGTGGCTTTGTCGGCGCCGAACAACAAAATATCGCCGGTTTCGGCGCTTGTACGCTCTAGAATCTCCTTTACCGCTGCTTCCGGTAAGAATTTCAATACTGGAGACTGTAAGCCGTCCATACCAGCGTCTTTGTCGTTTACTTTGAGCCACGCCAAGCCTTTCGCACCGTAAATACCTACAAAATTCGTGTACTCGTCGATTTGCTTGCGGCTTAAAGAAGCACCACCTGGCACGCGCAGAACCGCCACACGACCTTTCTCGTCGTTGGCGGGACCTGCAAATACTTTGAATTCAATGTCTTTGAGTACATCGGCCACGTCTATAAGTTCGAGTGGGTTACGCAAGTCTGGCTTATCAGAGCCGTAACGGCGCATAGCTTCGGCATAGCTCATCACTGGGAACGAGCCCAAATCAACTTCAAGTAATTCATTGAATAAACCACGCACCAAGCGCTCGGTGGTGTCGCGCACTTCTTGCGCGCTCATAAAGGTAGTTTCGATATCGATTTGGGTAAATTCAGGCTGACGATCGGCGCGTAAATCTTCGTCGCGGAAACATTTCACGATTTGATAGTAACGATCAAAGCCCGACATCATCAGCAATTGCTTAAACAACTGTGGCGATTGCGGTAATGCGAAGAACTTGCCTTCGTGCGTCCGTGAAGGCACCAAGTAATCGCGCGCGCCTTCTGGGGTGGCACGGGTGAGCATCGGTGTTTCGATGTCTAAAAAGCCTTCTTTATCGAGGAAACGGCGCACGGCACTCGTTACTTTCGCACGGAAAATCAGCTTTTCGCTCATTTCCGGGCGGCGCAAATCGAGATAGCGGAAACGCAAACGCGCTTCTTCGCTCACTTGCGTATTAAAATCAATAGGAAGTGGCGCCGCTTTGTTCAAAATTGTCAGCTCAGAAGCTAGCACTTCCACACGCCCCGTCGCCATGCGGTCATTCACTTGCCCTTCTGGGCGCGCACGCACTTCGCCGCGTAACTGAATGCAAAATTCTTGGCGCAACGTATTGGCCAAATCGAACATGTCGTGACGATCCGGATCAAACACCACCTGCACAATACCGCTGCGATCACGCATGTCGACAAAGATGAGCCCGCCTAGATCACGACGACGATGAACCCAACCTGCCAGCGTAACCTGCTGCCCTAACGCGTTCTCAGTAACTTCTCCACAATAATGACTGCGCATGGTGTTTTTATTTCCTGTTCTTTGTTTGACGACCGAGTCGATTCGAGCGGCGCCCGAAAAATGCCCTGTAGTATACGATAACGCCACCCCAGAAGTCACCCGCAAGTGGCTCGATTGCTCACCTTCAGGTACAATTCGCCGAGAATAAACGTAGGACACGAAACATGACATTTTCTCGCGATTCAATTTACGCCCAACCACTCGGTGAAGTGGCCGATTTCGCATTCGACGAAAAGGTCGCAAATGTATTTCCCGACATGATTAGCCGGTCGGTGCCAGGCTACGCCACCATGGTGCAAACCATCGGTCATTTGGCCGGGAAATTCGCGCAACCTAATACCCGTATTTATGATTTGGGCTGTTCGTTGGGCGCCTCCACCATTGCCATGAAGCAACACGTGCGTGCTGAGGGTGTCGAAATTATTGGGGTGGACAATTCGACGGCGATGGTCGAACGCTGCCAAGCGCATGTAGACGCCTGGAAAGGCGATGTGGCGGTGACGATTCGCTGTGAAGATATTTTAGATACAGTTTTGGAGCCTTGCAGCGTAGTGGTATTGAATTTCACCCTGCAGTTCGTTGCCCCCGAACTTCGCGATGCGCTGATGCAGAAAATCTTCGACGCCCTTGTGCCCGGTGGCTTGCTGTTGCTTTCTGAAAAAGTACGCCATGAAGACACCGTAGCCGACCAAGTGTTAGTTGATTTGCACCACGACTTTAAACGCATGAATGGCTACAGCGATTTGGAAATCAGCCAAAAACGGGCAGCTATTGAGAATGTCATGCGCATCGATACGCCGGAAATTCACACTGAACGCCTACAGCGCGTTGGTTTCAGCTCAGTGCAGAATTGGTATCGGTGTTTTAACTTTACCTCTTGGTTTGCAATCAAAGGCGAACAAAGCGCATGAAGCAATACGACGCATTTTACCAGCGCTTGATTGAAGCGGGCATGAGCCACTGGCTCGAAACTTTGCCTGCGGTATTGAGCGATTGGCACCAGAATAGGCGCCATGGCGAATTAAAGAAATGGGAAAAGTTGGTGAGCCAACTGCCTATGGTGACACCTTCGCATATTGATATTACCAATTCGGTTTCGATTTTCGCGAGCGATTCCGGTACGCCGGAACTCAAGGCGATGGAGCCGTTGCTCAAGCAACTCACACCTTGGCGCAAGGGGCCTTTTCATGTGCTGGGTACCGATATTGATACCGAATGGCGCTCCGATTGGAAATGGGATCGCGTCGCACCCCATATTTCTGATCTGAAGGGCCGTAAAGTGCTAGATATCGGCTGTGGGAGTGGTTACCACCTATGGCGCATGAAAGGTGCGGGCGCAGATTTAGTGGTGGGTGTCGACCCAGGGCAGTTGTTTATGATGCAATTTCGAGCCATTCAGCGCTACATGCCGACTGAGATTGCCCGCGATGTGGAGTTCCTGCCACTCGGCATTGAACACTTGCAACCCACCCGTGCGTTCGACACGGTGTTTACTATGGGCGTGCTTTACCACCGCCGTTCGCCGTTTGAGTTTTTGCAGCAATGTATTGATCAGTTAAAGCCCGGTGGCGAGTTGATTTTAGAAACCTTGGTGGTCGATGGCGACGAAAATACCGTATTGGTACCAGGCGAACGCTATGCACAAATGCCCAATGTTTGGTTTATTCCGAGCTCTGCGGCGCTTTGCCATTGGCTCTCGCGATTAGGTTTGCGCGATATTCAGGTGGTAGACGAAACAGTCACCTCACTCGAAGAGCAGCGCCGCACCGAATGGATGCAAGGACAGTCGCTCGCCGACTTCCTCGATCCCAACGATCGCACCAAAACCATCGAAGGCTACCCCGCACCCAAGCGGGCCGTAATTAAAGCTAAAAACTGATTGGGGTCAGAGGATCTTTTCCTCTGACCCCAATCAAGGGGTTGTTATGTATTTTTCGACGAAGAACATTCCGGAATTGGCTGAATTGAGTCCGCGGGAGCGAATTGCTGCGGTGCATGAGGCGGCGCGTAACATGCCGTTTGCACGGCGCGCGCTGGCGGTTACGCTGAAGGCATTAGTGCTCATCGCCCTGTTTTGGTCGCTGCTTTATATTCCCGGCATCGGCTGGAAACTCCTCTGCCTACTCATCGCCGGCCTACTCTATCCACTGCTGCTCTTCCCCATCACCCTCAACCTCGCCCGGCCTTACCTCGGCAAGTCCGGTCAGACTTCAGTCTGACCTACATGCTCGTGTGTTCCCGGATCGAGGAATCCCCGTATATGTAGGTCAGGTTAAAACCTGACCGAGTCCGATTCCGCATTTACCTCATGGCTTTACTCTTCTTTGGAGTCTAATCTTAAATATTCATAAGGAGATGAATATGGACAGACAACCCAGGGATTTTAGAGCTGGAATTACCTACCACCTCACTCAGCGCGCTAACTACAAGCAGTTTTGTTTTCGTGATAATCAAGACTTCTCCGTATTTAAGAAGCATATGATGTATGCAAAAACAGCGAGCGAATCCTCAGTTCATGCTTACGTTATCATGTCGAATCACATGCACATTCTTGTCACTGGCAATTTAGAAACGAGTGTTAGCAAGTTTATGAAACTTCTTAACGGTCGATATGAACGATACTTCAATAAAAAACACAATGAGGTTGGAACATTATGGGGAGGACGCTTTCATGCCGAGCCTGCGTATGAAGCTTATATTGTGATGAATATGTACAAATACATTGAGCTAAATCCAGTCAAAGCTCGGCTTGTCATGCGCCCTGAAGATTATGAATGGTCTAGCTTTCGGTGCAATGCCTTGAATCAATCTGATGATCTAGTTACTCCTCATGAGTATTTTATGGATTTGGGAGCTGATCCACCATCACGCGCCGCAACATATAAGGAATTCGTTGCATACTTTGTTTTCGATCCCGCAGGTCAGCCCGGTCAGGTTAAAACCTGACCGAAAACCGCACTTCGGTCAGACTTCAGTCTGACCTGCATATGCGAGCTTCCTCGATCCAGGAACATGCCAGCATGCAGGTCAGGTTAAAACCTGACCGAGGCCTAGGTGCAGAGGTCGGAAAGAGGGGTGTTGGTGCTGTAGTGGTGTTGAATTTGGGCTTGGAGGAGTTCGGCGGTGGCGAGCGCGTCGCTGAGTGCGTGGTGTGGGCGATAGAACGGCAGGCCGTAGCGGCTGCGGGCGTCGGCCAACCGAATTGACACGGGCCTTTCTCCTTTCAATCGCTGCCAAAAATTCAGCTTTTTCTGGCGATGAAAACGGGCCTCAAGCTCCATGGTATCAATCACCGGGAACTCAATTCCCTCTCCGATCCGCTCGCGCAGCGCTACATCGAAAAAATTCCGCTCAATCGCGCGGTAATGCACCACCCAAACATGCCCTGCAAGCGCTTCCAGCAACTCGTCCAAAATATCGAGCAAATCGGGCGCCCGCTCCACTTGCGAATGGGTAATGCCATGAATCACTACCGATTCATCACTGAGAGGCTTTCGTGGTTTTGCCAGCCAGTGCTGCGCTCGCGCGCAGGAAATCCGCGCCAATGAAAACGGCACGGCACCGACACTCAAAATTCCATGCTTGGAAGGATCAAGCCCTGAGGTTTCGAAATCCACCGCCATTAATTGCGCGTTACACACCGGTGTTTCCATACTCACAACACCTGCCTCATAAAACCTGCGCAATCGGGGGTCTTTGGCTTTTAAAGCAAGCGCTTGATAACGAGCTTGCCAATCAACCCCACCGAAACTGGGCGATTTTAACTCCGGTTCAGCCACTGCACGTTGTAAGTCGTTCGAGCCTAAATACATGCGTTAGCTCAGCGAATATCGAAATTTCAAGTACTTCTGCGCGTTACTCAAAATCTGAAACGCATCCTTTAAGTTCTTTCGTTCAAAGTCAGACAACGCTTCCGGCGCCACATTATTGTCGGGAACCTCTCCTTCTTTCAGCGCCAATGCTTGGTGACGAATCCGCACCATGGAGATAAGCTCCAATGCATCGCGTAAATCAGGGCCGCGCCCCGGCGGCAAAATATCAGCTTCCATCACGTCTTCTAGGCGCGCAAACGAATTATGCTGTTTAGATGCAACCGCCAACGCATGTACACGAATAAGATCTGCCACAGGCGCCGTACCACGGCGTTTTGTATTAATCGAATTATTGTGTTTACCGTCTTTTTCCATCACAAAGTCTTTAAAAAACCCAAGGGGCGGAGTGCGTTGTAGTGAATTCCGCGCCATACAAGCCAGAAAACGCTTATTTTTCGGCGCTTTTTCTCGAATGAGCTTATTCAGCATATCGGCGAATTCGAGCCGCCCCCAAACGCCGTCGAGGTCAAAAAATATGGAGCTATGCAACAAACGCTCGGGAGTCGGCTCCTCAATCCAACTTGTGAAATACTGCTTCCACACCTTTAATGGCTGCCGCCACTCCGGATTCGTTGCCATAATATTGCCAGAGCAATACACATAACCGCAGGCATCGAGGCCGTCGCTCACATATTGCGCCAGCTCTTGAAAATACTCGTCGTGCTTCTCAGGATCGAAGCTATCATGCAGAATCATCGCGTTGTCTTGGTCCGTCACGATAGATTGTTCGTCGCGAGCCATGGAACCGAGCGCAAGGAAGCAATAGGGCACTGGTGGTTTACCCAACTTCTCTTCACCTAATTCCAGTAGCCGTTGTTTAAAACTCCGCCCAATCACTGCCATCGACGCCCCAATCATGCGCGAATTCGCGTCTTCTTCCACCATTTTCACAAAGGTTGCTTGTACGTCAACTTTCAGCGCCGCAAGCTCTTCCGCACTCGTGGCTCGGAATATATTCCCCACCACAAACAGGCTGCTTTTCGATTCATGGCGAACCACATCGGAAAGTGACAACATGCCCACCGTACGTTCTTTTTTGAGCACCGGTAAATGATGCAAGTTACTGCGCAGCATGAGCAACATCGCTTCGAAAATGCGCTGGTTGTGCTGCACAAACACAAGCCCTTCCGACATCACTTCTCTTACTGCGGTTTGATCACTCAAGCCCACGGCAAGCACACGTTTACGTAAGTCTTTATCGGTGATAATTCCGAGTGGTCGCTGTTCCGGGTCATTTACATCTTCATAAATCAACAAGGAACTGACTTCTTCTGAGGTCATCTTCTCTGCTGCTTCGCGAATGGTTGCCACCGCATTAATACCCACCGGCTCTCTTGAAATAAGGGTTGAAATGGTCGCTGTGAGCATATCGTTTGCATGCTCGCGCCTTGAGAGTGCGCGATTCAGACGCTGACGGTCTTCTACCTCGACCGCATCGGCAAACGACTCATACTCGTCGAATAGCCGATTGAACTCGGCCCCTGGTACAAGATAGACCAGCGTGTCTTCAATGGCCTTCACGGGGTATCGAACACGCCCATTTCGCAGGAGCCCTGCCTCTCCGAAAAACCCTCCGGGACTCAGGCGATTGTAGAGTTCACCTGTTCGGTGAAAGACCTCCACGGCACCACTTCGCACCACATGAAGGTCGGTAATTTTGTCCTGATAATTGAGAATGTCGCTGCCAGCCTTGAAGTAACTCACGTCTGTAACAGCGGCAACTCGCTCGAGCTCTTCTTCGGGCAGTTCCTCGAAAGGAGGAAACTGCCGAAGAAAGTCGAGTGTCTCTAGATTTTCTGCTTCCATTTACGCTGGTCTTGGCTCGTTCATCAGGCCTTTCACCAACGACACACAACTCATGAGCAGTACAATGGTGAATGGCAATCCGGCGGATACGGCCATGGCTTGTAAAGCTACCAGACCACCACCTAGAATAAGTGCAATCGCGACCAATCCCTCGAACGTACACCAAAACACACGCTGTGGCGTAGGTGCATTTACCTTACCTCCGGCAGAAATTGTGTCGATGACCAACGAGCCAGAATCCGACGAGGTCACAAAGAACACAACCACCAAAATAATTCCGATAAAGGAAGTCAGTCCTGTCCAGGGCAGTTCACTGAGCATGGTAAAGAGCTGTAACTCGAGCGCCGTATTGGCCACCTCTTCAAAGCCACCTAAAAACTGGGTAATCGCTGTTCCACCAAATACCGTCATCCAGAATACACATGCTAACGAAGGGATAATCAGCACTGCAGTGAGGAACTCACGCACTGTGCGACCACGTGAAACCCGGGCGATAAACATACCTACGAACGGCGACCATGAGATCCACCAAGCCCAATAGAATGCTGTCCAACCTTGAGAGAAGTTCGCGTCTTCTCTGCCTATTGGGTTCGCGAGGGCTGGTAAGTACTCCACATACGCCACAAGGTTCTTAAAAAACCCAGTGAGAATGGCTACCGTAGGGCCTACGATGATCACGAACAACATTAATAGGGCGGCAAGCGTCATGTTGATTTCAGAGAGCCGCTTCACCCCAGCCTCTAATCCGGCAACAACCGAGAATAACGCAATCGCGGTTATCCCAATGACCAAGACGACTTCCATTCCTACACCTTTCGGCGTACCAAATAAAAAGTTGAGACCAGCAGATGCTTGTGACGCGCCCAAACCTAGCGACGTTGCGAGACCAAACAACGTCGCCAACACGGCCAAGATATCAATAATGTGTCCGGGCCAGCCCCAAACACGCTCCCCCAAAAGTGGGTAAAAGATTGAGCGTACCGTTAATGGCAAACCTTTATTAAACGAAAATAGCGCCAAGCCAAGCGCCAATACTGCATAAATCGCCCACGGGTGTAATGCCCAATGGTAAATTGTCGCCGCCATACCTAAACGACGTGCCTCTTCGGCGTTCCCTTCAGCACCACCAAGCGGCGCCCAATCGGTACGCATGCCGCCTTCCGTACTGGTGCCACCGAATGCACTTGAGAAATGCGAAATAGGCTCCGAAACCCCATAAAACATGAGGCCAATGCCCATTCCCGCTGCAAACAGCATGGAGAACCAGCCTAAATAGGAGAAATCGGGGGACGCCTCAGTACCACCTAGCCGGACTCTGCCGAGTGGCGTAAAAATCAGCACCAGCGCGAGTATTACGAAAATATTCGCCGCTGTAATAAAGAACCAGTCTAACCGGCTCGTAAGCCAGTTCCGTAAACCGGAAAACAGAGGCTCTGCGTCGGCCTGAAAAATCAGAGTCAAAGCGACAAACGCAATAATAGCTAAACCAGATATTAAAAAGACCCGGTTATGGACGTCGAGTCCAAACGGGCCTAGCTTTATCGCGACGTTGTCTTGACCTACCTTGTAATCGGTCTCTATGGGTGTTACCTGTCCGTCAGGCTTAAGTGGATCATGTTCATGGTCCATCTGACTCATAGTCGTCCCCTTTTTCTTCTTTTTTACATGGATTTAGATAAGCATAGCACAATGGGGTCAGATTATTTTTTAATCTGACCCCATTCTAATCTGACCCCATTTTGCTAGGGTGGCGGTTAGGGGGGCCGTGAGTTGGTGGCTGTGGGCGGTGTAACTGCATTGGGCCCAGATGCCGAGGGCGAGGTCGGGGCGGCTTTCTACCGAGAGTTGAATAGCTTCCCCCGCATGTCCCCATTTTAATAATCCTGTATTGCCGTCTATCCAAATAGCGAGCAGATCGAAGGCCGAGCGGATGCGCGAATGGCAAAGCTCTGCATTCAAGCGCTCTAATAACCTTTCCGGCATACGCAAAATTCCCTCATGCCCGCTCATCCCTTGGCGAATCATAGGGTTTAATAAACTTTTCAATACCAACAAGCCCAACACATTCTGCTCCGCGGCCGCCTGTGAGCGAGCCATCACCACCAACGCTTGGTTATTTGGAAAACGATGATAATCGAGCAATACCTGTTCGCTCGAGGTTTCGGCTACCTCAAAATCAACGCGACAACAAGGAAGCTCTAGTGCCTCATGAGGCAATAAATCGGCCTGTAATTGCTCCACCAACCCCTGATTTTCAAACAACACATCAATATGGTCGTCGAGCTCCCAACGCTCTCTCTCCCACGCATCTTCAAGACTTGTTCGCGTGAGGCAGTTCTGAATTGCGGTATCTAGAATATCGAGTTGAGCAAGTGGTTTTACTAAATAATCCCAAGCGCCCAACCGAACGGCTTCGCGAATATCGGCCATGCGTTCGGAGGCAGAAATAACAATCACAGGTAACGTCGACATATTAAAAAGGAGATTCTCGAGAACTTTTAATCCGGAGATTTTTGGTAACTTGAGGTCACAGAGCACCACGTCTGGATGCTCTGAATTACACAACTCGAGACCGGTCTCACCGTCCTCTGCTGTTAATACCAAATACCCGCGTTGCAGCAGATATTTCTGAATGATGCCACTAAATACGACGTCGTCTTCAATGAGTAACACCTTACTGCCCGGCATTTCGCGTACTCCTGCACATAAGCTCTCTTTAGAGCATTGACCAGTATGTGCGATACGTCAAACATCAGGTCAAAAAAGTGTTAATCCTCCCACTCGTCGTCCCATTCATTGTCCCATTCATCTTCCCAGCTATTTTCCTCTGGCGGCGGGTTACCGTCGTACACTTTGTCACGCCAGTATGAGAAGTATGCTTCTCGCACAAACGAGTACTCGTCGATCGAGTTTTCCAACACGGGCTCAAGCTGTCGCAACTCCAAGCGCTGCTCCATACCGCGAATCACGAGGCGCAATGCCGAAAACTGCCACCCAATGATCGTCGCTGGCCAGATATAGTCATCGACAAAATCACCACCGCGATCAATCAGCACCGTCGGTCCCAATCCTGGCAACATAAAGTAAGGGCCATCGGGTGAGCCATACACCGCCATGGTCTCGCCAAAGCTTTCCTTCTGCTCCTTTAAGCCCCATGTATCTGCGACATCAAAAAAGCCGAGCAAGCCTATGGTGCTATTGATTGTAAAACGACCTACCGAGGTGGCTGCGTCTTTAAACTTTAATTGCAGCACATTATTCACAATACTCGCAGGCTCATTCAAATTATCAGTCATATTGTACAATCCACGACGCACGGGCGAGGGGACATACTCCCAAGTATTCACCACCGGCTGAATAACATAAGGGTCGAGCGTGTCGCGGTTAAAATCCCAAAATGGGCGGTTAATCTCTTCAAATGGGTCGCGCGGATCGCTGAAATCAAAATCTGGCTCATTGCTCGCAGACTCCGCCGAATTCGTCGCTGGTGCCTCCTCCGAGGCCGAGGCCGATTCCTCAGGCACACTTGAACAGCCCACCAATGTGAACATGACAAGTGCCAGCAACATCCACTGTTTGATCATTCAATATACTCCGTGATTCGAATCGACAGACTCTGGCTCACACCACCTTCAACGAGCACAGGCCGGGCTTCCATATCGCCTGTCGTAAGTTCAATCGTACCGGTGGTCGACAACCGCGCACCCACCAGCCAGTTCTCTAAATCTGACAATTTACGGTCTGGTGTCATCGCATTTGCGTCGGTAATATTCACCGTAATTGGGAAATCACTCACCGCCTGACGATAGACCGCCACCGGCGCACGCCCACCGTCTGGGTCGCGCACAAACACGAATAATGTACTCCCGGGGCGCATTTCATTACGCAGGGTTTCACTGATATCTACATTCACTGTGAGCGTAATGACATTACCTTCCGCACGATCACGCGCATCTTGCAGCGCACGCTCAATGGTGGCATAGCGCGGATCCTCGTCCTGCATTAGCCGTAACGTGAGTTCAAATGCCTGCACTGCCCGATCGAAATCGCCCCGCTCAAACGCAATCACGCCTAACAACCCAAGCGCTTCTATGTTACGCGGCGATTCCTCTAATACTTGTCGAATAAAACCTGCTGCCCGTGCCAAATCTGGATCGCTTCCAGACGCCACCAGCACTTGTGAGTACATCACCAAAGTACTCTGATTATTTGGATCAAGCTGTCGAGAGCGCTCAAACGCCTGTAACGACTCATCTAAATAATCGAGCTGCATCATAATGCGGCCATACATGCTCCATGCACCGGCGTCGGGCCGTGCCTCAAGTTGCTGGCGTAACCCCAAAGCAAATAATTCCAACTCTTCACGATCGACCGCGCCTGATCGATTCGATTGCAACGCAGCAAAGCGCTCTTCAATTGTGGCAAGCGCTTCGTCGGCAGTTCGCTGTTGTTGCCATGAACCACTCAACATATATAAGCCGACCGAGCTCACAACTAAGATCGCAATAATCCATGTCAGCGAAGCAGGTTTCGCTTCGACCGCCTCGTCTGGGTCATGCACGTCGGTAACAAAGGTTTTCTGTAATTCACGCTTCGCATTCGCAAGATCTTTCTCTGAAAGCAACCCTTGCTGAAAGTCTTCTTCAATTTCAGCCAAGCGTGACGAGAACACCGCCTTATTGGCTTGCAAAGTTGACAATGTAGACGCCTGCTGCTGCCGGGCGACGAATAATACTGCCACGCCCACGATTAACAGAATTACTAACGCAACCATCCACATTATTTCTTCTCTCCTGGTAACTCATTGTTATCCAACAACTGCGCGATGCGCGCCTCTTCTTCGGCGGTGAGTTCCTCTGCGTCGAGCGACTCAGACTCATTTCGCCGACCACGCGCATTCAACACCACCACGATTAAGCCCACAACAAGCACCACGAATGGCCCTAACCACAAAATAATCGTACTCGCATTTAAAGGAGGCTGGTAGTGCACAAAGTCACCGTACCGCACTTTCATAAACGCGATAATTTCATTTCGGCTCTGCCCTTCCATGACCATTTGATAAACCCGTTGACGCATATCGGCGGCCAGCGGTGCATCGGAATCTGAAATAGACTGGTTCTGACACTTAGGGCAGCGCAACTCTTTTGTGAGCGTATTAAAAATTCGTTCCTGCTCAGCGGTTTCAAACGCATAATACTCACCCTGTGCGCTTGCTTGCTGCGCCAGCATAAAACTTAACAGCACCGCGAGCCCGAAGCTTTTAACAATCTTTAACATGTCGCGCCTCACTCATTGCCCGCAAATAAGCTGTAATAAATAGGGCCTACCTGCTCGTCCCATACACGTTGGTTTAAGTCGCCCACGTGGCGATAGCGTATAACACCGTTGCTATCGATCACGAAGGTTTCTGGTGCACCATAGACGCCCAAATCGAGTGCCAATAAACCCGATTGGTCGAACAAATTCACCTGGTACGGGTCGCCTAATTCCTGTAGCCAGCGAACGGCCGCTGAGCGTGAGTCGTCTTTGTAATTCAAACCAATAATATAAACATTCTCTTCTTCGCGAAGTTGATTTAAAAACGTATGTTCGGCGTAGCATGTAGGGCACCAAGTCGCCCAGACGTTCAACAACATCGGTTGACCGCCAACAATAGACTCATTGTGCGTGCGGTCGGGTGCATAAAGATCTGGCAATTCAAACGCAGGAACCTCACGCCCAACCAGTGCTGAGTCTAATTTTGTGGGATCAGAAAACAACCCGCCAAACAAAAACACTGCGAGCCCGAGAAACAGAACCAATGGCGTTAAAAATATCCAAAACCGTTGTTTTGCGGTCATGCTTTTGCCTCCGTTTCTAGCACGGGTGCCGACCGCTTCTTCAAACGATAGCGCTTATCGCTCGCCGACAACAACCCGCCAATTGCCATAATCACCCCGCCAAACCAAATCCAACGCACAAAGGGTTTGATGTGAATACGAATTGCCCAACTGCCATCGTCCAACTCCTCACCCATCGCGATGTATAAATCGCGGAACGGACTTACTTGCAAGCCAGTTTGGGTCATAATTTGACGTTGAATGGTGTAAAAACGCTTTTCTGTGTCTACAAAATCGATGAGTCGATCACCGCGTGTTACTTCAAAGGTTGCGACTTCACTCACCCAATTCGAGCCCTGGCGCTCTCCTAACTCGGCAAAACGGAAGCTGTACCCCGATTGTTCAAACACATCTCCCGGCGCCATGCGCACCGTTCGCTCTACCTCATAGTTTTGCACCAACGCGATGCCTATAATGGTGACCGCGAAACCAAGATGCCCTAGCACCATACCCCAGTGGCTTCTGCCAAGTTTCACCAATGCGGCAGACTTGTTCTCTCGTTTCGCCACGCGTTGTTTTAGCTCTTGTACCGTAGCACCGACGATCCAAACGGCCATAATAAGGCCCAACACCGCCATACCATGCATTTCGTTGGCGATGATTTTCGGTAGCAAAATACCTAGCACCACGGCGGCCACTAAGGCCGTAAGCAATGGAATACGCAGCTCTTTGAAGCCCTGTCGGCGCCAACGAGTGAGCGGACCGAGGCCTAGGAGCAGCACAAACGGTATCGTGATCCACACAAACACCATGTTGAAGAACGGTTCACCAATCGAGATCGAACCCAAACCTAGCTGCTGGTGCACCAATGGCAACAAAGTACCGATCAACACCACCATGGTGGCCGTTACCAACAGCAAGTTATTTCCGAGCAGTAAAACTTCTCGAGAAAATAAGTCGTAACGGGTGTGACTGACCACCTTCGAAGCGCGCAGTGCGTAGAGTAAGAGCGAGCCAGCGATAACGACGCCCAAGAACCCGAGTAAAAACATACCGCGGGTTGGGTCGGCCGCGAAGGAATGGACCGAAACCAGCACCCCTGAACGCACCAAGAATGTCCCCAGCAAACTCAAACTGAAGCCTGAAATTGCTAACAAGACGGTCCAAGACTTGAATGTGCCGCGCTTCTCCGTAACCGCAAGTGAGTGAATGAGCGCCGTTGCAATGAGCCAAGGCATAAAGCTCGCATTCTCAACCGGATCCCAGAACCACCAGCCGCCCCAGCCGAGCTCGTAATAAGCCCACCAACTACCCACCATGATCCCGAGCGTTAGAAATACCCAGGCCACAATAGTCCATGGCCGGGACCAACGCGCCCAAGCAGAGTCGAGACGCCCGCCGAGCAGCGCAGCAATTGCGAATGCGAACGCAACACTCAAACCCACATAACCGAAGTACAAAAGCGGTGGGTGAATAATCATGCCGGGATCTTGCAACAACGGGTTCATGTCGCGGCCGTCGACCGGAATAAGCGGCAAGGTGCGATCAAACGGGTTCGAGGTGAGCAACATGAAGAGGTAGAAACCCACCCCAATTAAGCCCATAACGCCTAAAACGCGCGCGGCGAAAGTGAGCGGTAAACGCTTCGAATATACAGCAAGCGCCGCAGCCCAAGCCGCCTGCACTAGCATCCAAAGTAGGAATGAGCCCTCATGCGAACTCCACACCGCGGTAATGCGATAGTACCAAGGCAGTGCTGTACTTGAGTTCGTCGCCACATAAGTAATCGAAAAGTCGGTAACCATGAAGCCCCACGTGAGGGCAATGTACGAAATAAGCGTAAAGCCGAACATGCCATAGGTAAGTGGGCGAGCCAACGACATTTGCCCACCATGGCCTTTATAAGCTCCCAACATAGGAACGATGGCCAGCAATAACGAGAACGCAAACGCGATGGCAAGTGAGAAGTGGCCGATTTCAGCGATCATAACCGCCTCCTTCTTCATTGGTTTCTTCGTTACTGCTTTCCTCACGCTGCCAGCTTGAGGGTGGCACGTGTTCAATGTTTTTCAGTTCTCGCGCAAGTTCAGGCGGCATATATTCTTCATCGTGCTTCGCCAATACTTTGGTGGCCACCATTTTATTGGGCTCGACCAACACACCTTGAGCCACAATTCCTTGCCCTTCGCGGAACAGGTCGGGCAAAATACCTTCATATTCCACGGTAATTTCCGCGGGACCGTTGTCTATTAAATTAAACGCGACATGTAAGTTCGAATCGAGCCGTTCGACGGAGCCCGGCACCACCAACCCACCGACGCGCAGGCGTTGACCCACTTGCGGTAGAATATTGTCGTTCCCCTTGCCTTCCACAATCTCAGTTGGCGTGTAGAACAAATCAATGTTCTGCGACAACGCATACAACACCAACGCAGTCGATAGTGCAACTGCACCAATAATGGTTCCAACAATGGCTAATCGCTTTTTTCGTCGTGAATTCATGATAATGGACTACTCTGTTGCTTCGCTTGTTCGATACGGGCTGCGCGTGCTTGCTGCGCAACGACTTCTTTCGTTAATTTTTTGCGGGTGAAACTTGCATGCCAAGCTACAAGGCCGAGCGCAATGAAGGTGGCGGCCATCGACACCCACACGTAAACACCATAACCACCCATGGCGAGAAATGCCTGAAAGCTCTCAAACTGGAAATTCATGCGCTCGCTCCTTTCCCTGCCAGCAAAATTTGCTGAGCCCACGGCCGTCGAATTTCACGTTTGAGGATTTCATTATTCAAACGAATAATTACGAGCGCACTCGCCACTAACAAGAAGCCAAGAATGGCGGTGAGCAGTGGCCATAACATTTCAGGGGCAATACTGGGCCTCTCAAACCGCGTGATCACTTTGGTAATAGTGGATTGCTGATGCAAGGTGTTCCACCAGTACACCGAATAATGGATGATCGGGATATTAATCACGCCAATCAGCGCCAGAATACCGGCGGCTTTCGCCCCCATCCGCTCGTCTTCAAAAGCTGCGTATAAGGCCAAAACGCCAAGATATAAGAAGAATAAAATAAGTTGTGACGTGAGCCGTGCGTCCCATTCCCACCAAGTTCCCCACATGGGCTTACCCCACACAGCGCCCGTGAAGAGCGAAATAAAAGTGAGCACCGCACCGACCGGTGCGATGGCGAGAATCGCCCATTCTGCAGTGCGAATTTGCCAAACAATCGCAATGAGGGCAGCAATAGCCATTCCCATGTAGAAGCCCATTGACCAAATGGCGGCAGGAACATGAGTAAAAATAATACGGTAGCTGTCGCCTTGCTGGTAATCGGCAGGAGCAAACGCTAACCCCCAGATCATCGCCACGGTGAGTACGATAACGCCCGGAATAGCAAACCACGGGAGTAGTTTTTGATTGAGCCGGTAAGTTGCTTCCGGCTTCGCATAAGGGTGTAACCAACGCCACATATTAATTCACACTCACTCGTAAGGCTGCATGGACAGCATAAGGTGACAATACCAACGCTAATACCATCATGGCTGCGATAAACGCCAATGGCCCCGTTGCAGGGAGCCCTGAAGCGGCAGTTTCAACCGCCGCAGTGGCGAAAATAAGCAGTGGTACTAACAAAGGTAACAACAGTAAACTTAACAACGCCCCGCCCTTATTCAGGCTTACGGTCAATGCCACGCCAATGGCACCAACACTACTTAATACGGGCGTTCCTAGTAAAAGGGTCAACCACAATGTGAACCAGGCCTCACTCGGCAAATTCAACAATAAGGCGAACAGCGGCGCGAGTATGAGCAGTGGCACCGCGGTTAGCAACCAATGCACCGCAATTTTTCCCAGCACCGCCCACTCGGTTGCGATAGGTAACAGCAACATTTGCTCTAGCGCACCGTCTCGAAAGTCATCGCGGAATAGCCGCTCAAGCCCGAGTAAGGCGGATAGTAGTGCTGATACCCAAATAACTCCCGGCGCAATGCGTGCCAATACCTCTGGTTCAGGACCCACTCCAAGTGGAAATAACGTGATCACCACCAACAGAAAAATGAGTGGGTTCAACAAATCACTTCGTTGCCGCATGGCCACTCGCATGTCGCGTTTGATCAGTGCACGCAGCACGGGTATTAATTGAGTCGAAGCCATTAGTGTTGGTACTCCAGTACCAAGTTCGACACGTTTCCACGCAAAGTGTTCAATGGCTGGTGCGAAGTGAGTAAAATTGACCCGCCCGCTTCCAAATGAGCCTCAAACTGACCGTGCAGTAACTGAATGCCATCCACGTCGAGTGACGTAAATGGCTCGTCAAGAATCCAAAGCTTGGCCTGATTACACCACAGCCGTGCGAGCGCAATTCTACGTTGCTGGCCAGCTGAAAGCTGCTGCGCTGGAATGTCTTCAAGCCCCACTAAGCCAACTTTGGCAAGCAGTGCATAAGGCGTTTGTGTAAAAGTTTGACCCTGTACAGCGGCAAAAAATTCTAAATTTTCGATGGCCGTGAGTTCTGGCTTCACGCCCGCTTTGTGGCCAATAAAAAGAAGGTTCTGGTGATACTCGCTACGTACTTCTGCAAGGAGCCGCTGCTCATAGCGTACCTCACCGGCTTGCGGCTGCAAGAGCCCTGCGCAAATTCGAAGCAGTGTCGACTTGCCAGCGCCATTCGGACCTTGCACTTGGCAAAGCTCACCCGCATGAAGTTGTAGGTTGAGATCACGAAAGAGCGTTCGTTCACCGCGAACGGAGGTAAGTTGCTGTGCAGAGAGAATGTCTGACATTTGACCTCTAGGGCGCTCTAATAAATGGCCTGTATACTACCATAATTAAGGTGCATTCTGCGACCAAAACCGAACGAAAATAATGAATCATGACAAGCACTTTAACCCTACTGCGAGGAGGGATATAGTGCACTTATGGACAAGTTAAGTAACGCTCAAATGGGACAACTTTTGCGTCAGCTTTTGCAAGCAGACGCGTCGACACTGCTGCGCACCGGTGAAGGGAAAGCTGTGTCTGCAACGTCAAGCACGTTGTTGAACTCTCGCTCGTTATTTACGGGCACTGCGCAATTGCAAATTCCTCCGGCACTGCGACAAATTCTAGCGCAAGCCCAAGGCCCAGTGGGTACCCTACAAGCGTTGCAACAACTGCATAGCCAACCCGAACTGCCGCCGCAGGTACGCACACTCGTAGAGCAAGCCCTGAACCAAGCAAAACAACCTGCTTTTTCCCGTACAACGGTACAACAGTGGTTCGGCTTGAATGTAATGCAAGCACTCACGCAACCTCTCGCTCGGCCACAGGCCACACAGGGAGCGAATACACTCTGGTTACAATTCGCGCTGCCGTTATTACTTGCGAGCCTGAAAGGATCGCCTCGAGCTGATACAAGAGCGGCTCCATCTCCCGCGTTAAGCAATGCGTTATCGAATTTATTTGGGGGAAGTCTGCTCTCGCAACAGTTTTTGCGTGAATTGCAGAGTTCACTACAACAGGTACGCTTGAGCCAGATACAACTTGCCGACTCCATGAGCCGCAATGAGCCCGACTACTATATGAGCCTGCCATGGCAAGTAGGTGAGGAAATCCGACCGATCGAGTTGTTGTTACAACGGCGCAAGCAACAGCGGGAAAAAGATGAAGGCGAAGAAGGCTGGTTACTGTCGCTGCGCCTGCAAGTGAATCGCATTGGCCCAATGCTCGCGCGGGTTCGTTGGAACGGCAGTGATGCTCAAATCATGATTTATACCGATAATGAAACGGCGTCCCGCTGGCTTCAACCGCATTTATTGCAATTAGAAACTAGGTTACAGGCCGAAGGAATTGCCATTGCAGCACTTACGGCACAAGTGGGTCGTATTCCCGCCAGTTTAGCTCCTGACCCAAACCAGCTCATTAAGGTGAGAGTATGAGTGGGCGTAAAGAAGAAAAGAAAGCAGTTGCGCTCCGATACGACGGAGTGAGTGCGCCGAAGGTCACCGCTCGCGGTTTCGAAGGGCTCGCCGATGAAATCATTCAACTGGCCAAAGACGCCGGGGTATTAGTGCATGAAGATCCCGAACTCGCCAACTTCCTCGCCAAACTTGAAGTCGGCGATGAAATCCCCCGCGAAGTCTACGTCATCATCGCAGAACTCATCGCCTTCGCCACCTGGCTCAACCTCAAAGCATGATTGGGGTCAGAGGAAAAAATCCTCTGACCCCAAATTCCTCTGCCCCCAAATTCCTCTGACCCCAATCAGCGGGAGTATAGGCTGAATACGAGTTCGGCTTCGGCGCGGGGGAGTTCGCAGGTTTCCATAACTTCTTCTAAGGTGGCGCCTTGGCGTACCAGCTTGGCGGCGCGCTGGTAGAATTTACTGGCGGGATCTTGCTCGGCAACTTCTTTCAGTTCACTTTCATACTGGGTGACGCGACCGGTTAACTGCTGATGTGATTCGGAGAGCTCAGCAACCAATTCAGCAAGCCGAGCCACTTCGGCGCGCAGCGCCTTACTTTCACCTTGAGCTTGCTCTAACTCTTGCTGAACACGCTGAAACTCCGCTTGGGTCGTTGCTTCGAGCTGCTCATTTTGGCCAGACTTAATTCCCTGCAGAAGGCTTAGAAGTTGCCCTTGCTCTTTGTGCGTGCGTAGTTGCGCAATGATCACAACGACTACGCCAGCAAGGGCTGCTAGCGCGAGGCTCAGTGGTAACCATTGATTTAGAAGTATACTCAGCGACATCGTTTAAATTTGAGAAATCTCTTCCCACTCTTCGTCGGTGAGGAGTTTGTTTAAATCGACCAAGATCAACAATTCACCGTCACGGTTGCTGACGCCTTGAATGAAGCGAGCACTCTCTTCCGTGCCAATGTTCGGTGCGCTGTCGATCTCTGAACTACGCAGATAAACAACTTCTGCAACACTGTCCACCATGATCCCGATGACTTGCTGATCGGCTTCAATAATTACTATACGCGTGTTGTCACTCACTTCACCTGGCTCGAGACCAAAGCGAATGCGGGTGTCAATGACCGTCACCACGTTGCCACGCAGATTAATAATCCCCAATACATAATCGGGCGCGCCTGGCACAGGAGCAATCTCAGAATGACGCAAGACTTCTTGTACCTGCATCACATTAATACCGTATGTTTCTTCACCTAATTGAAAGGTGACCCACTGCAATACCGGATCATCTCCGTCTGCTACGGTAGCTTTTTGCTTCAAACTACGATTGTCTTCACTCATTACCTTGTCTCCCAAGCACGTTCAGCCTTCACTTCGTCTTGTCTCAATTCTTACTTATACAATAGCTTATCGTCCGGAAACTGGATCGTCTGAACGATCTTTTTCGCTATTATCGAGCCCCTGCTCCAATAACTGAATTAATGCTTCCACATTAATTAATGCGCACATTTTTTCTCGCACAATTCCCGCAAGCCATGGCCGCTTTCCCGCCGACGTTCGCCACTGTACTTCGTCTGGCTCTAACTTGTCGGTGGTCACCAATGTTTCGCACGCCATACCCCAAGAACTTTCACCTAACATCACAAGGTACTGATAATTTAAAGATTCTGCTAGTGCTTGCGTATATTTTTCTGGCATTACCCAGCGCGCAGAGTCAACCACGTTCAGCTGTTCTTCTCGGTGAGGCATCATGCCCATGTACCATTTAGGCTTACCAAACAATGGCTTAGGGTCTTGCCACTGATGAATTCCACCCAGGCTTTTCAAAGGCACGGCTAGGTTTAGCCCTGCAACGTTAAAAAACAACGCTTGAAACGATTCTTCCCGGTACTCTGCCATCGTGTCTGGCAATTCGGGTGGCGGTGTCGGTGGAATAGACTCGTCTATTTCGATCGTGGTTTCTTCAACAACCTCTGACTCTACTGCAACCGCCGCCTGCGCCTTTTCCGTAACGAGTTCTTCCGGTGGCGCAGGCGCCTCTTCTGCCGCACCTCGTTCTAGCAGTTGTTCAACAGGCGCACGGGTGAGAGAATCTAAGCCGCTTGGCTGTTCTTCCTCAAGAAGTGCTGTTAAGTATTCGCGCATTGCGCGATCGCTAGACGAATTTTGACTCATAGTTATAAGGGATCTTTTTGCATTAATAGCGTTAATAATTGCGTATATGCTAACACACCCCGTGCACGCGGTGCGTACATTGAGGGCGGCGTTTGCGCCGCACTGGCATCTCTAAATTTCGTGTCGACCGGCACCATACCGCTCCATACTTTATTCCCATGATCACGGACTAATTTCTGATAAGCCTCGAGCGACGCGCGTGTGCGTTTGTCATACATGGTCGGAACAATGGTTACTTTATGATCTTGGCGCAGCGAATGCTTAACCAAGTCCAACGTTTGCAGCATGCGGTCGAGCCCTTTTAATGCCAAGGTTTCACACTGCACCGGCACAATCACACGGCGACACGCGGCCAATGCATTGACCATGAGTACACCTAATACGGGGGGCACGTCGATCAGAACATAGTCGTAATCCATACGCAATTTACGCAATGCCTTACGCATAACAAGCCCCATACCACTGCGTCCACCGAGTTTGCGATCAAGTGTCGCCAACGCCATGGTAGCCGGCAGTACGTCTATGTTCTCGAACTGAGTTTTCTGTACGGCTTCCATAAAGGTATCACGATCGACCTCTGGGCCCGCAAGCAAAACGTCAAATGCACTTTTCTCAAGCTCTTCTGAATCGATACCAAAATAATACGTAAGTGACGCATGGGGATCTAAATCGACAAATAAAACGCGATGTCCGCGCTCTGCAAGTAAGCCCCCTAAAGCGATGGTCGTGGTGGTTTTCCCAACTCCGCCTTTTTGATTGGCAATCGTCCAGATAACCATGAATGCGGCCTAGCTTTTGTCGAAAGCTTTTATAATGTGGCGCGCGACGTCTTGAATGGGAATGTCTCGCTCTGAAATACCTGCTGCAGCTACCGCTTGCGGCATGCCGTATACCACACAGGTGTCTTTATCTTGTGCCCAAATCGTCGCACCTTGCTCTTTTAGCATACGCGAGCCTTCTCTGCCGTCTGCGCCCATACCGGTTAGAATGACACCCAGTACATCACCACCGTACGCTTTCGCCAATGAAGCAAAGGTTAAGTCAACGCTTGGCCGATAAGTTAGCCGATCGCTGTCATCCTCTCGGATACGCAATTTACCAGAGCCACTTCGTCCTTCTACGATCATCTGCTTACCGCCTGGCGCGAGATAAGCATGCGCAGGTTTCAGAACGTCTCCGTCTTCAGCCTCTTTCACAGTAATCTTGCAAAGGCCATTGAGCCGTTGTGCAAATGCCTTAGTAAATGCAGCCGGCATATGTTGCACCAAAATAATGGGCACGGGGAAATCGGCTGGCAACGCGGTCAGTACAGTTTGGAGTGCCACTGGGCCACCGGTTGAAGTTCCAATCGCTAAAAGTCGAAACGGTGTTGTACGAGAAACGGCTGGCACGGGTGCCGTCGAAACAGCGGGTTTCGCTGCTTCTTGAGTACGTTCGGTTTTGTCTGCGAAGCTACTGCGACGCGCAGAAACAGGCGTTGCGGTGCGACTACTGCTCGGGGATGGAGAACTCGACCGTGCAGGCGCTGGAGCCATGCTCGCATTCATGCGTTTACGGCCAATCTCAGCTACACGGGTTTGCAGTACTTGAACGGCGTCTCCACGATTCCGAGCAATGTCTTCGAATTTCTTTGGCAGAAAATCGACCGCACCGGCGTCCAATGCATCCAGTGTTGCCTGCGCACCCTCATGCGTCAGAGAACTAAACATGAGAATGGGCGTGGGACGCTCTGCCATAATTCGACGTACCGCACTGATACCGTCGAGTACGGGCATCTCGATGTCCATGGTAATTACATCGGGCCTTAGTGCGCGCGCTTGCTTAATGGCTTCCTCACCGTCGGCAGCCGTACCTACTACTTCCAATTGCTCGGAATCATTGAGGATTTCTGTCACCCGACGGCGGAAGAAATTCGAGTCATCAACAACTAATACCCGGATTGCCATGTCACCCTTTAGCGTTTTGAATAGCGTTTAGCGTACCGCTTTAATAAACTTGGAACGTCAAGAATTAGCGCAATACCGCCGTCGCTCGTAATAGTTGCACCCGCCATACCCGGCGTGCCCTGCAACATACGATCGAGAGGCTTAATCACGACCTCTTCTTGCCCTATTAATGCATCGACCACGAACCCGACTTGTTGTGTACCAAGCGACACCACAACGACGTGCCCTTCAGCTTTATTAAAGTTCGGATCTGGTTTTCGATTCAACCACTTACTCAAATAGAACAGTGGTATCGCTTTTTGTCTAACAATCATGGTGAGCTGACCATCAACCGTATTGGTGAGGTCAAGATCAACATTAATAATTTCATTCACAGCTGCAAGCGGTAATGCAAATACTTGCGGCCCTACACGCACCATAAGCGTTGGTAAAATAGCGAGCGTGAGCGGCACTTTAATTTCAAGACGCGTACCTTTGCCTAGTTCTGAGTCGATACGCACCGAACCGTTAAGCTGGCTGATTTTGGTTTTCACCACGTCCATACCTACACCACGACCGGAGATATCAGAAATCTCAGCTTTCGTGGAGAACCCGGCAGCGAAGATCAGATTATACGCTTCTTCATCGCTCATGCGCGCGGCTGCGTCCGGGTCAAGTATGCCTTTACCAATCGCAATATTCTTTAACTTCTCGGCATCCATACCCGCGCCATCGTCTTCGATCGCAAGCAGAATATGGTCGCCTTCTTGAGACGCACTTAGTCTCACGCTTCCCATGCGCGGTTTGCCGTTCTTCTCCCGCACGTCAGGCATTTCAACCCCGTGGTCCACCGCGTTACGCACTAAATGCACGAGCGGATCGGCCAAAGCCTCCACGAGGTTTTTATCCAAATCGGTGTCTTCACCCGACAGCTCGAGCGTAATTTCTTTTTTCAAGCTACGCGCAAGATCGCGCACAACGCGCGGGAAGCGGCCGAAAACTTTCTTGATAGGTTGCATACGCGTTTGCATCACCGCACCTTGCAGATCGCCCGTGACGACATCAAGATTCGAGATTGCTTTATTCAGGTCTTCGTCTTCCGAGTTACTGTTCAATAACAACAACCGGTTCCGAACCAAGACCAGCTCACCGACCATGTTCATAATTTCGTCAAGGCGGCGGGTATCAACACGTACTGTAGTCTCCGCGGCAGGAGCAGCCGCTTTTGGTGCGTCCTTTTTCGGTTCTGCTGCTTTTGCTTCCGGCGCTTTGGCCGCCGGCGCTGCTGGTTTTGCTGCAGGCGCAGGTTTAGCACTTGCCGGAGCGGGCTTCTGAGCTGCCGCCGCAGGCTTGGGCGCGCCTTTATTACCGTGCAATTCGTCTAGCAGTGCTTCAAACTCATCATCACTAATTTCATCACCACCGCCCGAAGGTTTCTTTTCATCTTTGGCTGCCGGTGGTTTTGGTGCTGGCGACGCTGCCTTTGGCGCCCCCTTGTTCCCATGAAGCTCGTCTAATAGAGCTTCAAATTCGTCATCGCTTATTTCGTCGCCGCCGCCCGCTGGTTTCGCTTCCGACTGCTTCGGAGCAGCTGCTTTTGGAGCGGGTGCGGCCTTCTTGTCGCCTTTTTCGCCCTTTTCGCCACCATGCAGCTCATCGAGCAATGCTTCGAATTCATCTTCAGTAATTTCGTCTACCCCACCGTCACCTGAAAGTAAGGTGATCTCTTCATCTAGAGGCGTAGATTCTTCTTCCTCGGCTGCTCCTGCTAGTATTTCACTCTCATCGGCTTCACCGCCGGCCACATCACCAGGCATGTGTTCGCCGGGCTCACTCAACACGCTCAATGCTTGTAAGAGCTCATCAGTAGCGGGGACGGGTTCTTCTCGGGCTTGTACTGCCGCAAATTGATCGTTAATGGTATCGAGTGACTTTAAAATCACGTCCATAAGCTCAGGGCTTACTTGTCGCCCACCATTACGCAACGTGTCGAATACATTTTCCGCACCGTGACAGGTGTCAACCAAGGCATGCAAAGACAAGAAACCGGCACCGCCTTTCACCGTATGGAAGCCTCGGAAAATGGCATTCAATAAGTCACGGTTGTCAGGATCGTTCTCCAGCTCCACTAACTGTTCAGAAAGGAGCTCCAGAATTTCTCCGGCCTCTATTAAAAAGTCTTGTAATATATCTTCGTCGACATCAAAGCTCATCGGCTACTCCTAGAATCCCAGGCTTGAGAGCAAGTCATCTACGTCGTCTTGACCTTTCACCACGTCGTCTCGCTCCTCAGGATTAATCACGGGACCTTCTGGCCCAGTATCGTCCTTAGGTTTGCTATCGGCATGTTTTTTGGCAGCTTTATTATAATCTTCGCCAAAAATGGTGAGTAACGAGATAAGTTGGTCCTCTACTTCTTGAACGAGCTCAATTACCCGACGGATCACTTGTCCCGTGAGGTCTTGGAAGTCTTGTGCCATTAGTACTTCTGTGAGCAATGTGTGCAAATGCGCACTTCGCTCTCCGCAACGACGAATAAAGTCGTCGACTTGATGGCAAAGTGTTTTGAATTCAGCCAACTCGATATCACGGCTCATGAGCCGCTCCCAAACAGGCTGAATGTCGCGCACTTCAGCGCCCATTTCCTCAGCCATCGGCAATGACGCCTCGACCGCATCCATGGTTCTATTCGCCGCGTCTTCGGTACGCTGCATCACGTATTGTAAGCGATTTTGCGCATCAGGAAGTTCGTCTTCAGTGAGCGAAGACAGTCTCGGATCTTTAAGGAAATCCTGCAGCGAGTCATGTAATTGACGCGTGAGCTTACCTATCGAATCGAAAAGTTCGTCTTGCCCAGCATCGGCAAGTTGACGCACCATTTGATCAGCCTGTGATTGCTCTCCAGCTTCGATCAAACGCACGAGCTCCTGCGCTTGTTCTAGAGTGATTGTTCCGACGGGTGGGACCATCACGTTCTCCTCGTCGGATTAACCTAAACGCTCGAATACTTTATCGAGCTTCTCTTTCAACGTAGCGGCGGTAAATGGCTTCACAATATAGCCATTCACACCCGCTTGCGCGGCCTCGATGATCTGTTCACGTTTAGCTTCTGCCGTAACCATCAACACCGGAATGTGGCTCAAGCGCTCATCGGCTCGAATTGCACGAAGCAAATCGATCCCTTGCATCCCTGGCATGTTCCAATCGGTTACCACGAAATCATATTCGCCGTTTTGCAACATCGGGAGTGCTGTGCTGCCATCATCTGCTTCCGAGACATTTTGGAAACCCAAATCTCGTAACAGATTTTTGATGATACGTCGCATCGTCGAAAAGTCGTCGACGACGAGGATTTTCATGTTTTTATCCAAAGTACCCTCCAATGAGGCATTTCAGTCTTGTGTTATACGCTTGCTGCTATTCGTCAGTCCAGGTTCGCATGCGAGATTTCAAGCGCACCATCGCCTGACTATGTATTTGGCTGACTCGCGATTCACTTACATCGAGAATCTGCCCGATTTCTTTTAAATTCAATTCTTCATCGTAGTATAGCGAAAGAACCAACGCTTCGCGCTCTGGCAATGTTTTAATTGCTTCCACAAGCGCGTGTTGAAATGCATTCTTTTCTATATCGGCAAAGGGTTCATCGTGTTCAGCACTTTGCGCGCCAGACACCAATACGTCTTCTGACACCCCTAAATCTTCAATACCAATCATACGCCCAGAGGTCACATCATTCAAAATATGATGATATTCTTCAAGCCCCATACCCAATTTTTCGGCAACTTCTTGATCTCGCGCATCTCGACCGGTTTCATTTTCTACTTGGCGGACCGCATCGGCAATCATTCTACTGTTTCTATGCACCGAGCGGGGTGCCCAATCTCCTCGGCGAATTTCGTCGAGCATGGCACCGCGAATGCGAATACCCGCAAAGGTTTCGAAACTTGCCCCTTTACCATGATCGAAATTCTTTGCTGCTTCTAACAGGCCTATCATACCGGCCTGAATTAAATCGTCTACCTGAACACTTGCGGGTAACCTCGCGATCATATGGTGCGCAATACGCTTCACAAGATTGGTGTGCGAATCAACAATTTGCTGTTGTTGCCTTGCTTCGGAGGTATATGCCGCAACTTTATTCATTTGCAACCCCTTGCGCAGACTCTTTCTGCCCTACAAGTTGTTCGATAAAGAATTCAAGGTGGCCACCGGCTTGTGCTGGAATAGGCCAGTTGGCAGCCCGTTGCGCGAGCGCTTTAAACGCCAACGACGCCGGAGAACGAGGAAATGCTTCCACCAAGAGCTGCTGTTTACGAACTGATTTTCGCAAGTTTTCGTCGAAAGGAACAATGGCCGCAAGCTCTAGCGCAACGTCTAGGAAACGGTCGGTTACCTTCGTGAGTTTGCTAAAAAGAACTTGGCCTTCACGCATTGTCCGCACCATGTTCGCGACTACTTTGAAGCGGAATACCCCATGCTCTCGACTCAATACTTTGATGAGGGCGTAGGCGTCAGTAATCGACGTGGGTTCATCACATACCACCACCAGCACGTCTTGCGCTGCCCGAGCGAAACTCAGCACCATGTTGCTGATACCTGCTGCCGTGTCGACAATCAACACGTCGAACTCTGTACGCATGGTGGAGAAAGCGCGGATTAAACCGGCGTGTTCTTGAGGCGAGAGTTCGACCATGGAGCGTGTGCCCGAGGTTGCGGGCACAATATACATGCCGCCAGGGCCTTTCACTAAAATGTCGTCGAGCTCGCATTCACCGGCAAGCACGTGACTCAAATTCTTTTCGACGCGTAACCCAAGTACAACGTCCACATTGGCAAGACCTAAGTCGGCATCAAGCACTAAGACACGCTTTCCTTGACCGGCCATAGCCACAGCCATGTTGAGCGACACGTTCGTTTTTCCAACGCCGCCTTTTCCGCCAGTCACTGCGATGACTTTTACTTGATTTCTTCTCATCATCCGCCTTAAACCGCTTGCTTGATCATTCACTACTGCTTGTCCTAACTACAGCGACACTTCCATTTCCCACTCATGCGGCTTGGAAACTCGTTCGGCGGCCAATTTCTCGGCGCGAGAAATTAAGTCACCTGCTTCTGCCACTTTAATATCTTCTGGTACTCGCTGTCCATCGGTAAGATAACTTATTGGCAAGGAGTTTTGAATGCTTACGCTTAAAGCTTCGCCCAGGCTAAGACATTCGTCAAGCTTGGTCAAAATACACCCCGCCAATGGCAATTTGCGAAACCGTTGCACGATTTCGTCTTGCACGCTGCCCTGTGCGGTTGCAGATAATACCAAATATGGACGAATTCGTAAGCGGGTATTACGCACCAAAGTTTGTAATTGTTCACTCAAACGCATGTCTCGTTGGCTCATGCCCGCGGTATCGATAAGCACGAGTTTACGCTGCCTTAGTTGCGCCAACACTACGTTGAGTTCGTCAGCGTCTTTTGCAACTTTCACTGTGCACCCAATAATCCGGCCATAGGTTTGCAATTGTTCTGCTGCTGCAATTCGATATGAGTCGGTGGTGATCATTGCGACACTGTCTGGGCCATGTCGACGCGCAAAACGCGCTGCAAGCTTCGCTACTGTTGTCGTTTTACCAACCCCTGTAGGCCCAACCAGCGCTACCACGCCCCCTTTACGGAGAATATCGTTATCTGTGGTGTGAATTTGCCCTTGTAAAAGATCAAGCGTTTGTTGCCACGCTTCATCTTGAGGTAAATCTTCTGGAATAAAGCACGACATTTGATCGGCAACTTGCTCAGTGAAGCCAAGTTTCTGAAGCCTACGAATCAATAACGCGCGCATGGGTTCGCGACGCTCAACTTCCTGCCACATCAAGCCAGAAACTTGATGCTCTAGCAGCGCACGAATGGCTGCCATGTCTGAGCGAAGGCCATTCATTTGGTTCTCTTGGGCAGAGAATCGAGCCGCCACTTCTTCTTCATTCAAAATATGAGTTTCCGGAACCATTTTACCAGCGACCTGAGCGACAGGCTCTACAAGCGCCTCTTTCTTGATCGGCTCTGGGGCCGCGATAGGGTCAGGTGCTGCAGCAGGCTCATGAGCGGGCTCTACAGTGGTTTGCTGGCGATTAAGGAGCGCTTCCAAAGAGTCGGCAATCGCTTGTTGCTTCTGCGTACCGCCTCGAATATCACTGGGTTCTGCGGGTGTCTGCGACGTCGCATTCGCGGGCGGTAGCGTGGTCGTTTCTGGATCAAAAGCTGCGACAAGTTCCACGCCGCCGTTAACCGTTTTACTCGACATAATCACGGCTTCAGGTCCCAAAGTACGCTTGACTTCTGCTATCGCTGAACGCATGTCTTTTGCAAAATAACGTTTAATTTTCATCTACTTCCTCCGCCCCACTTATTGCCCAATCGAGCTGACAATTCTTATTTGCTTGTCGTCTGGAATTTCCTGATAAGACAACACATGCAAACCCTGCAAGCTATTGCGTACGAAGCGTGACAACGTGCTTCTTAGCATACCTGAGGTAAGAAGAACCGACGGTTGACCATTCATTTCTTGCTGTTGGTGCGCGTCTTTCAAGCTTTGCTGCAACCGCTCTGCAAGTCCTGGTTCAATACCGGCGCCTTCATTGCCCGCCATTTGTAGCGACTGATGCAACATTTGTTCCAGTTCTGGCGCCAAAGTTATGACGGGGAGTTCTTCCATACCACCGGCAGCCTCCTGCACAATGAGGCGACGCAACGAAATACGCACCGCAGCCGTGAGTACATCCGGATCTTGGCTCTTCGGTCCGTACTCCGCCAAGGTTTGAATAATGGTTCTGAAGTCTCGCACTGGCACTGCTTCATTCAAAAGGTTTTGCAGCACTTTTGTGATCACCGACAAACTCAATACGTCAGGTACCAAGCCTTCCACGAGTTTAGGCTGTTGTTTGGAAAGCAAATCGAGAAGTTGTTGTGTTTCTTCGTGCCCCACCAGCTGGGCGGCGTTGTTGGTGAGAATCTGGCTCACATGGGTCGCAACCACAGTCGCCGCGTCAACGACCGTATACCCAAGCGTTTGAGCATGCTCTCGATCTTCCGGCTTAATCCAAATTGCATCTAATCCGAATGCTGGATCTTTAGTCGCTTCGCCTTTCAACTTACCAAACACTTGGCCGGGATTAATCGCGAGCTCCCAGTCGGGGCGAATCTCAGCTTCTCCAAAAGTGACGCCTAATAACGTTATACGATATTGGTTCGGACCTAAATCTAAGTTGTCACGAATATGAACCGGCGGCACCAAGAAGCCCAACTCTTGTGAAAGCTTTTTCCGAACCCCTTTGATTCGTGCCAACAGCTCGCCACCTTGGTTCTTATCGACCATTGGTATCAGTCGGTAACCCACCTCAAGTCCAATGGTATCGACCTGATGTACGTCGTCCCAGCCAATTTCTTTGACTTCACGTGCTTGAGTTTGAGCGAGTTCGCGCTTCTCGTTGACCAGCTCACCTTCTTTTTCGTCTCCCATTGTTTTAATGCGAAGATAAGCGACGCCGATACAAATAGCCGACATGGTTAAGAAAGCGATATGTGGCATACCGGGTACAATACCCATGATAAATAAGATAGAACCCACAATAATCATAACCCGCGGATTACTCGCAAGTTGCAAGTTGAGCTGCTCACCCATATCTTTGTCAGCGTTTTCACGCGTGATCACAATGGCAGTTGCAGTTGACATAAGGAGTGATGGAATTTGTGCAACCAGACCGTCACCTATCGTCAGCAAGGCATAGGTTTCCATTGCCATACCAAACGACAAGCCATGTTGAAGGGTTCCGATTAAGACACCGCCCACGAGGTTGATGGCAAGGATCAGCAAACCAGCAACCGCGTCCCCTTTAACGAACTTACTTGCACCGTCCATGGAGCCGTAGAAATCTGCTTCTCGCGTAATATCTTCACGCCGCGCTTTGGCTTCCTCTTGAGTAATGAGCCCAGAATTCAAGTCGGCATCGATCGACATTTGCTTCCCGGGCATCGCGTCCAAAGTAAAGCGTGCCGTTACTTCTGAAATACGTCCAGCACCTTTGGTAATGACCACGAAGTTAATAATCACCAGGATCAAGAAAACGACGATACCGACGGTATAACTCCCGCCGATCACCACTGAGCCGAACGCTTCAATCACGTTTCCTGCAGCGTCGGGCCCTTCATGACCATTAAGGAGCACGACACGAGTCGAGGCGATATTGAGCGCCAACCGAATCACGGTGGCAATCAAGATAACTGTTGGAAAAGACGCGAATTCGAGGGGTCTGCGGGTATAGACCGCAACTAACAAGATCATCATCGACAGCGTAATACTAAAGGAGAAAAGCGCATCTAGAATGAGCGGAGGCAGCGGTAAAATCACCATCGCTAAGATAGCGAGTACGGCGATCGGTGTACCTGCACCTAATAAGTGTCGCTTATTATTCTGATAGAACCCTTTGACTACCGCCATTTGCTGCATAGCGCGAAATTCCTGTCACTGTCTGTCTGCTGAACGTTCTTTTAGCACCGAAAACAATCGTCAGAAGCTTGACGTTTCGGTTTCTCTGACAAGGACTATTCAAGAATCACGCCAACAAGAAAGGCTGCGGATGGTCTCTCTTTATGGCGTGCATTGCGGAGGCGCTTTTGACCAATCAATACGATGCCATGTTGCTTTAGCTTCTTCGCTAAGTTCGAGCGTAGCGCGCTGCTGTCGTTCCAGAAGCTCCCAAGCAAACCATTGTCGCATGGCAGTCTCCAACATGAGCGCACCGGTTACACCGAGGGTCATGGCGAGCATAACTTCAGGTAATGTAAACCCAGCGATGCCTCGCTTCTTAGCTATATTCATTCGCGTTGCCATTGCGCACCGCAGGCAGTGTCTAGCCAAGCTTTTCTCGTGCGTTCGACTCGTAAATTGCCGGTGGTGGAAAGCACCGCATCAACTTCAATACAACGTAAACCTTCCCCCTCTTCTTCGTTTGCCGCAGGGCAAGCTATCTCGGTAAACCGAACGTTCGCTCGCCAATGCGGGGGTTCGAGTGAAGGCTCAAAATGTAAGGCTGAAATATCGATCTCGGGATTCTCTTCTGCATAAACAATTGCCTCGGTAAGCATTAATTCCAGCCGACTCTGTAACTGAAAACGTTCCGCTTGGCGCGCACTCATGAGCGCCTGCTGCTGCCGTGCTAAACTCACGTCCGCAAAGCGAGTGCTCACAATCGCGAGCAGCATGAGTACCATGAGAAGCGCGCCACCGGTTTGCTCAAGATACTTTGGGTTTCGTAGCGGCGTAGTCAACTGAGTGGCCATGGTAAACAAGCTTGCTCGCGTGTGTGTGGGGTTGCAGGTGCTGCAAACTCAAGGCACAAAAGCTTCGATTCAGCCGCTCGATATACGCGTTTGAATCGTACCAACTGAGTATCGTTTAAGCCTTGCCAACCGCGATCAGCACATTGAGCGTTTGCCGGACGCCATTGCAACGCATTGTCTTTCACCCGGACGCCCACGTCTGCGTAGAGCAGACATTCATGCTCCGGCTGAAATTGCCAATCATCGGGGCTGCGCGTGCTATTCAGAAGGTCATTCCAAAGCCAGTGCAGCCAATAGTAAGCCGCGGCCTGCGTGGTGTTTTCGGAAGCGGTCATGCGCCCCTGAAAACTCGTTGACCAGTTCATCATGCCCATGCTCAATAGCGCGGTCATTGCCAATGCAAGTTGTAGTTCTGTGAGCGTAAAGCCCGCGTATTGATGTTTTAACATGGGGACACCCCATGAAATAAGGGTTCTGTTTCACAAATGCGAATTCGTCCAACAGCACTTACAATAATTTTCACTTCATGATTTGGAAACGCATTGTGATGGACGCGTATCGTGCCGGCACTAAAGCCAGCCATACCCCGGTTCGCCGTAAACTGAACGTGCCCTTGCGGCATAAAGTTATCGCGCTGGCTGACTTGTGAATGCAGCGGAATAGCAGTAATTGCAGCCGTTTGATCTGTTGCCAAATCGCGTGCTTGTTGCTGAGTATGGGTTAGGAGTCGATGTATTTGCCGAACATCGAAAAGATACTGCTGTTTGAAATGCCAACGATTGAATGCCGGCACACCGGCGGTTGCCAAAGCCGCCAATATACCTGCCACCACTACGAGCTCGATGAGTGAAAATCCATTTTCCATAACGCCTCCATGCGTGAACATCGAAGTTCAAGTATGGAAGCGATTTAGCAAAAAGAAAGAAGCTTCAGCGAAGGCTTACAAGATTCTTAATTCAGGGGGAATCGAGAACGTGACGTTTTCTTCTCTGCCGCTACGTTCTTCTACTGCGGATTGCGTTCCTCCATGGCTTTGCAGCCACCTCACAACTTCTTGTACGAGCACTTCGGGCGCCGATGCACCTGCGGTAACGCCCACAGTTTTCGCACCTTCGAGCCAAGCCGGCTCAATACAATCGGCACTGTCGATCAGATAACCACGCGTTCCCATCTTTTCTCCAAGCTCGCGCAAGCGATTGCTGTTCGAACTGTTGCGAGCACCCACCACCAAAAGCACATCGACTTCATCCGCAAGCTCCCGCACCGCGTCCTGACGGTTTTGTGTTGCGTAGCAAATATCGTCTTTACGCGGCCCTTGAATAGACGGAAACCGCGCCCGCAGCGCGTCAATAATATCGGCAGTATCGTCTACAGAAAGCGTGGTTTGGCTCATGTAGTGCAGTTGCGTAGGATCTTTTACATTGAGTGTTGCGACGTCTGCGACGGACTCTACTAAATAAATACCACCCGCTTCGCTAAAATACTGCCCCATGGTGCCTTCCACTTCAGGATGCCCTGAGTGCCCGATTAATACGCACTCATGGTCACGACGACTCGCCCGCGTCACCTCCATATGAACCTTGGTGACCAACGGACAGGTGGCATCGAATACTTTCAAACCACGCGCCGAAGCTGCGTCGCGAACCGCTCGAGAGACACCATGCGCACTAAAAATAACAATCGCATCGTCGGGAACCTGATCGAGCTCTTCCACAAAAACCGCGCCGCGATCACGCAAGCCGTTTACGACATGCTTATTGTGCACCACTTCATGACGCACATAGATAGGCGGCTCAAATAGTGCGAGCGCTTGTTCCACAATCGTGATTGCGCGGTCGACACCGGCACAAAACCCACGCGGATTGGCCAGAATGATTTTCATGTTTACTCCACACTCAATATTTCCACGGCAAAGGTCACTTTATGACCCGCCAGTGGATGATTGAAATCGACAGTGACTATATGACCATCGATATTACGAATAATTCCGGGAACTTCTCTCCCATCGGGTTGGGTAAAGCCAATAATCGCACCAATTTCCGGGGGTGTCTCCGACGAAAAACGGCTGAGTTCCACATGATAAATATTTTGCGGATTCGGCTGCCCAAACGCATCTTCTGGGGGCAGCGTAAACTCACCTTTGTCGCCTGGCTTTAAACCCAACAAGCAAGCTTCAAAGTTAGGCGTGAGATTGCCATCGCCCATGGTGAGGCGCGCGGGCTTACCATTCACACGGGTACTGTCCGCCGCAGAGCCGTCTTCAAGCTTTAAATCAAAGTGCAGCACAACCTTGCTACCTGCCTCGATTGCTTTCAAGTCAGCCATGTTTGTGCCCCTTTGCGTTCCGTTTCTTCTCGCGTTGCTCTTCACGGATGGCCAATAAACTATCGAGGATCATCAAGCCAGCGCCGATAACAATGGCACTGTCTGCCACATTAAACGCGGGCCAGTGCCAGCCTGCATAATGCACGTCTAAGAAGTCGACCACGGAGCCCAAACGAATGCGGTCGATGACATTGCCGATGGCGCCACCAATAATCAGCGCAAACGCAATATTCACACGCCGCATGGTCAATGGTTGACGGCGCAACATCACCAATAATACACCACTGACAACAATCGCTATCGTTGTGAAAAACCAACGCTGCCAACCGCTATGGTCAGCCAGAAAACTAAACGCAGCCCCATAATTACGCACATGAATAATATTAAAAAACGACGTCACCTCAATACGATCACGCATAAATTCAATGTTATTCAAAATCCATAATTTAGAACTCTGATCGAGCACTAAAATAAGCAGGGTGAGCCACAAGAACCGAAGCCCGGTTTGCTGCCAGCTGAGTGCTCGCCAGTTTACTTCAGGCGTATTCGACATTAGGCAAACTCCCGTTGCTCGCCGTCGCCTGTCACGTTGGTAACACAACGGCCACACAATTCTTCATGTTCAGCATGTGCACCGACGTCTTCACGATGATGCCAGCAACGCGCGCACTTCGAGAACGACGTTCTTGCCACGGCAACTTTAAGTCCTTCAATCTCGGTTTCCACCGCATCTGCAGGTGCTTCAGCAAGCGCTGCCACCCTCGCTGCAGAAGTAAGCAGCACAAAGCGAAGTTCATCTTTCGGCGCCTTCAGTGTCGCGGCCAATGTCGCGTCTGCATAAAGCGTGACTTCAGCTTGTAACGAGCCGCCAATTTTTCCATCTTTCCGCGCAAGTTCAAGTGCACGATTCACTTCACTGCGCACTTCCAGCAGTTGCTCCCAATCGCTATTCTGAATGCGATTCGCTTCTTCTAATCCTTGCGGCCAATCCACGTACCAGGTTTCTGTAAACACATAGTCACTGCGTTTCCCTTGCGCAGGTTGCGGCATGAAGCCCCAAATCTCTTGTGCGGTGAAACTCATGATCGGCGCCATCCAACGCACCAACGCCTCTGCGATATGCCAAAGCGCAGTTTGGCAAGAGCGTTGCGCCACACTATCGAGCTTCGCGGTATATTGGCGATCTTTAATGATGTCGAGATAGAAACTGCCCAAATCAATCGAGCAAAAATGCATGAGCTTTTGCACGACGGTCAGGAATTGGTAATCGTCGTAAGCTTGTACAAGCTCTTCCTGCAGGGCATTGGCGCGCGCCACGATCCAGTGATCGACTGCCACCATGTCTGCAACCGCGACCTGATGTTGCGCAGGTTCAAAACCATTCAAATTCGCGAGTAAGAAACGCGCTGTATTTCGAATTCTTCGATACGCATCCGCTGACCGCTTCAAAATTTCATCAGACACCGTCATTTCAGCAGTGTAGTCGGTCGACGCAACCCACAAACGCAGAATATCGGCCCCTAACTTATTCCAAACCTCTTGAGGCGCGACCACGTTTCCGAGCGACTTAGACATTTTACGACCCTGCCCGTCGACCGTGAAACCATGCGTGAGCACCTGTCGATACGGTGCTTCACCGCGCGTCGCCACACCTGTGAGCAATGAGCTTTGGAACCACCCACGATGCTGATCTGAACCTTCCAAATATAAGTCTGCAGGCCAGCTCAGACTCTCATCTTGCGCAAGCACAGCATCATGCGTAACCCCTGAGTCAAACCAAACATCGAGCGTATCGGTGAGCTTGCGATATTGATTTGCTTCCTCACCGAGTAGCGTTTCCGGCTCCAAATCGAACCATGCTTGAATGCCCTCTTGCTCAATCAGCTTTGCCACCGCTTCCAGCAACTCGCCAGAGCGCGGATGCAATGCGTCAGTCTCTTTATTTACAAATAAGGTGAGCGGTACACCCCAAGTGCGTTGACGAGAAATACACCAATCAGGACGCCCCTCAACCATACCGGCAATACGCTGCTCGCCCCATTCTGGCACCCAGCGCACTTGCTTAATTTCACTTAAGGCCTTTGTGCGCAGGCCTTCTTTATCCATACTAATGAACCACTGCGGTGTAGCTCTAAAAATAATGGGGGTTTTATGGCGCCAGCAATGTGGGTAAGAATGGAAGTACTGCTCATGATGAATTAAGCAGCCCGCTTCGGTGAGGCTATCGACAATCGCTTGATTCGCTTTAAACACATGCATGCCCGCAAATTCAGGCGTATCGGCTTTGTACACACCGTTGTCGTTGACTGGGTTGTATACTTCTAAATCGTACTTTTGCCCCACTAAGAAATCGTCGACGCCATGGCCTGGTGCCGTATGCACACAGCCGGTACCGGAATCAGTGGTCACATGCTCACCGAGAATTACAGGCACTGTGCGTTCTTGAAGTGGGTGATGCAAACGCATGTGCTCAAGATCTGCGCCTTTGCAGAAGCCAAGCTTGTGATAGTTCGAAATGCCGTAGCGGTCCATGGCGCTGGTGACCAAATCGCTGGCTAAAATTAAGCGCTCCGGTTTATCACCCTCAACTTGTACCAGCGCGTATTCGAGCCCTGCTGCCAAAGTCACCGCCATATTGGCAGGAATGGTCCATGGCGTCGTGGTCCAAATCATCACACTCACAGGGCCATGACCTTCATGAGCGTCAGGATGATTGAAATGTTTTAGCGCCGCTGCTTCGTCTTCTACGAAGAAACGTACATCAATGGCAGGTGAATTTTTGTCTTTATATTCAACTTCCGCCTCTGCGAGAGCAGAACCACAATCGGTACACCAATGCACAGGTTTAAAGCCTTGGTGCAAATGACCACGCTCCATCACTTTACCGAGCGCACGCACGATATTTGCTTCTTGCGCAAAATTCATGGTGAGGTAGGGCTTGTCCCATGCACCGAGCACGCCCAAGCGTTTGAAATCATCACGCTGTCCATCGATTTGTGATTGTGCGTACTCACGACATTTAGCGCGAAACTCTGCCGTGGAAAGCTTTTTACCTGGCTTGCCGTATTTTTTCTCGACGACCAATTCGATAGGTAAGCCGTGACAGTCCCAGCCCGGCACATAGGGTGCATCGAAACCGCTTAGGGTTTTCGATTTGACTACCATGTCTTTAATGATTTTGTTGACAGCATGACCAATATGAATTGAGCCATTCGCATAGGGAGGACCGTCGTGCAAAATAAACTTGTCACGACCTTGGCGCGACGCACGAATTTTTCCGTACAGGTCGTCTTCATACCACTGCTTCAGCATTTCTGGCTCACGTTGAGCCAAATTACCGCGCATAGGGAACGGTGTGTCTGGGAGATTCAGAGTGGATTTATAGTCGCTCATGCTGTTTGCCCGTTACCTTATTTCTGCAAAATGTCTAAAAATTATTGGAATGTTTCATCTTAACGATTTGTGCCTAGGGACGCACGTTGAATTCATGCCTTTCGAACCATTTTATGGCATTTTCTTTGTCTTTCTGAATCTGCTCTCGTAGCGCGTCGAACGATTCAAACTTTCTCTCCTCTCGAAGCATTTGCTGCGGATACACGCGCATGCTTTGACCATAGAGATCGCCCGAGAAATTGAACAAATGCACCTCGAGTTGTGCTTGCTTTCCCCCAAAGGTGGGGCGATACCCGATGTTGGCAACCCCTTGGTAGGTGGTATTACCCACGCGTGCAACCACAGCAAACACTCCATGCAATGGCGAGTGTAAACGATGTAGTGGCAAGTTTGCGGTTGGAAAGCCGAGCTTGCGGCCATTCTTCTCGCCGTGGCTTACTTTGCCTGTGAAATGAAATGGGTGCCCCAGCATTTCACTGGCTTCAGCAAATTGACCTCGCTGCAAGGCTTCGCGAATAAGCGTACTCGAAACGCGCACGTCAAGCTGTCGATAGCTTGCTGTATTCGATACTGCAAAACCGAACGCTTCACCTGCCTTTTGCAACATTGCAAAGTCGCCCTCTCGGCCTTTACCGAAACGAAAATCGTCGCCAACCACTAAATGCTTCACACCCAGTTTTTCAACCAGTACATGCTCAATAAAATAGCGGGCCGGCTGTTGTGAAAAGGCATGGTTAAAGCGGGTGCAAATGAGGTATTCTAATCCGAGCGGCGCCATCAATTCATACTTCTCTCGCCAGCGTGTAAGCCTTGCGGGCGCTTGCTCTGGACGAAACAGCTCGAGCGGCTGCGGTTCAAATATCATAACGGCTGCAGGCACGCCATGCGCTTTCGCACTCTCCTGTACACGCGAAAGCACCGCACGATGCCCTAAATGCACGCCGTCGAAGTTGCCGATGGTCAGCACACAGTGCCGATGCTTCGGTTGAATGTTATGTAAGCCACGAATTAATTTCATAAGCGCGCGATTATAACGAAAGCGGCGCCATGATTCAGTAGTTTTGCACTGGAATTAGGCCGCTTTTAGTTGTCGAGTGCGCCCTCCCAGGACAAACCATGCACAAACGAACACAGTCGCACCCGCGAAAATAAGCCCTGCAAGCCAACCGACACGGGAGAAGAACGTCATTTCTAACCATGCACTCGTTGCAGGTGCCAAGAAGTGAATAAACAAGCTCATCAATACGGCCGAAATAGCCACGCGTGACACAAACAACCACGTACTGCGTGGCATTCTTAGAACGCCCTCTCGATATAACACAGCGCCAAGCAACAGCGCATTCACGGTGCCCGAAAGCGCAGTTGCTATGGCAAGGCCCACATAACCAAATGGAATGGCAAAGATCACGTTAAACACCATATTCGTCACCATTGCAATAATCCCGTATTTCACCGGGCGCTTCGTGTCCTGTCGCGAGAAAAATCCGGTAGCAAGCACTTTCACGAGCATAAAGCTCAATAACCCAGAGGCATAAGCGATAAGCGCATAGGATGCGAAAGTTGCGTCTTGCGCGACAAATTCACCCCGCATAAACAGCACCATCAGCATGGGCTCGGCCAACACAATAAGGCCCGCCATCGCTGGGATGCCTAGCATAACGACCATGCGAACGCCCCAATCAAGCGTGTCTGCAAACTTTTCTGCAGATTGATCCACATGTCGTGCAGAAAGCGCTGGTAGAATAACCGTAGCAATCGCGATACCAAACAGCCCCAACGGAAACTCTAGCAAGCGATCCGCGTAATACAGCCAACTGATCGACCCGGTTTTTAGAAAACTCGCAATGAGCGTATCGAACAGAAGATTAATTTGGCTGACAGAGACACCAAAGAGGGCGGGGATCATGATGGTGCGGATGCGCGTCACGCCGGGATCGCGCCAGCCCCATTTCGGAAGCACCAAGACTCCGGCGGCACGTAAAAATGGCAACTGAAATAAAAACTGCGCTAGTCCTCCCAGAAAAACCCCGATGGCTAGGCCAATTTCGGGTTGTGCAAGGTTTGGCGCGAGCCAAATTGCGCAAATAATAATAGCAACATTCAGCAGAACCGGCGTAAAGGCTGCCACACCAAACTTACCGAGTGTATTGAGCACTGCACCGGCCAATGCCGTGAGAGTAATAAAGAATAAATAGGGAAAGGTTATTTTCAGTAACAAGCTCGCCAGTTCAAATTTCTCGCCCTGTGGCCCGCCCTCAAGGTATTCAATGAACCACCCCATGCCAAATAGTGCCGCAACCACCGGGGAGAGCACCATCGCGAGCAGTGTAATGATGCCTACAATCGTACCGAGCGTACCCGCAGCACGGGCAATTAAGAGTTGTGTTTCCGCCAGTGGCTTGCCCCGATGATATTCGGTAAGCACGGGCACAAAGGCTTGCGCGAAAGCGCCTTCTGCAAACAAGCGGCGTAAGAAATTAGGTATCTTATTCGCAAAGAAAAATACGTCGGCCGCGGCTCCCGCACCCATTAACCCGGCGATCACGACGTCGCGCGCTAAACCGAGTACGCGTGACAAAAAGGTCATGACGCTCACAATAAAACCAGAACGGAGTAACCGCGGTGCAGGAGGTTTCGGTGCTACGGTAGAACTGGAGCTAGGCACTGACACGTTTTTTTGAGTTCCTAAATTAACACGTATTTTTTGCCACAGATTAGCACGCGCTCCCCCCTTGAGAAAGCCTCTACCTCATGACTGCTCCCTCGACTTGATCACTCTCCCACTCATGAGCGATAATGGATACCAATTTATTGCACAAATAAATCGGTCATTTATTGACTTTTAGAGCGGAAAAAGGCATAGTCCACCACCTTAAATTTCCGGTTCAGTTATAGATTCATTTTCAGGAGTTAACCTTGGCTAACATTAAGTCTGCGAAAAAGCGCGCGCTACAGGCGGAAAAAAACCGTCAACATAACGCAAGCCGTCGCTCAATGATGCGCACTTACATCAAAAAAGTAACCGCGGCTATTGCTGCTGGTGAGCAAGCAAAAGCACAAGAAGCTTTCGCTGAATTGACCCCAGTTTTGGATCGCTACGCGACCAAAGGTCTAATTCACAAAAACAAAGCGGCACGTCATAAGAGCCGTTTGAGTGCAAAGATCAACGCACTTTCTGCTTAATTTCTATCGCAAGATACAAACAGAAAGCAGCATGAAAAGCACCTTCGGGTGCTTTTCTGTTTTGTGCTGTCCGTTAGCGGTCGTCGTCTGCGTGCCGGTATAAACTGATGAGTTCGGCGAGCGTGTGGGGTAACTCACCACAACTACCGTCATGGAAAGGGCTATAACCTAAGGTTTCGTCCATTCTGCCAACAACCATTGCCAAGCCGAGAGAATCTAATCCAGACTCTTGCAAATTCGTTGCCGGATTCAAATCCGCCACCAGGTCATTGCCGGTTTGCGCCGCGACCTCTTCCATGCATTTATACAGCACTTGTTCTATTTGGTAACTACGTGTGCTCACTCTATTTCTCTTACTTCTTATGACTAGCAACGCAAGCACATTAACATGCGAACATGAAAACGAAAATATTTCCGCTCAATTTTACCCAACACTAGCCCGCTTTATCGATTACTGTTATAAATGAAAGAATATTCAGAGTGAGCCAAAACCATGTTTGATAATAAGAATATTCTAATTACCGGTGGCACCGGCTCTTTTGGCCAGCGTTATACCGAAACGCTACTAAAACGCTACCAACCTAAAAAAATTATTATTTATAGCCGCGACGAGCTAAAGCAATATGAGATGCAGCAGCGTTTCGACGCCCCATGCATGCGCTATTTTATTGGTGATGTACGCGATCGAGACCGCCTCACGCGCGCCATGTACGGTGTCGACTATGTCATTCACGCGGCGGCGCTAAAGCAAGTTCCGGCGGCTGAATATAACCCGATGGAATGTATTCGCACGAATATAGACGGTGCAGAGAACGTGGTTTGGGCGGCGCTCGATAATAATATAAAACGAGTCATTGCACTGTCGACCGACAAAGCGGCCAACCCCGTAAATTTATATGGGGCCACTAAATTATGTTCAGACAAGCTCTTTGTCGCCGGTAACAACATGACCGGCGATCGGGCGACACGCTTTGCAGTGGTTCGTTATGGTAATGTAGTCGGCTCTCGAGGCTCGGTTGTTCCTTACTTTCGTCAATTAATTAAAGAGAGTGCGCGCGAACTCCCCATCACGCATCCTGACATGACACGTTTCTGGATTACATTACAGCAAGGTGTCGATTTCGTTCTGAAGAACTTCGAACGCATGCAAGGTGGCGAAATTTTTGTGCCTAAAATTCCGTCGGTCCGTATTGTTGATCTGGCCAAAGCGATGGCACCCGATTTACGACAAAAAGTAATTGGTATTCGCCCGGGAGAGAAGCTTCATGAGATTATGTGTCCGTCTGACGATAGCTATCACACGTTTGAGTTCCAAGACCATTTTGTGATTGCACCGACAATTAAGATGTTCTCTGGCAAACTTAACTACGCGAAGAATGGTTTGGGTGAAACAGCTAAGCAAGTTGAGCTCGGTTTTGAATACAATTCTGCGCGCAATCCAGACTTCTTATCGATTCAACAAATACAAGACTTTAATATTCTGGCAAACGCATGATTCCGTATGGTCGCCAAGACATCACTCAAGCTGACATAGACGCGGTTACCGAGGTTTTAAAGAGCGACTATCTCACGCAAGGGCCGTTGGTTCCCAAGTTCGAGGAAGCACTGGCGGCCGCTTGCAACGTACCACATGCCATTGCTGTGAATAGCGCGACATCGGCGCTTCATATTGCTTGTCTCGCACTGAATGTCGGGCCCGGCGATTTAGTATGGACTGTACCGAATACCTTTGTGGCATCTGCAAACTGCGCACGGTACTGTGGTGCCGATATCGATTTTGTCGACATTGACCCGGCAACCGGGAATTTGTGCGTAAGTACCTTAGCAGGCAAGTTAGATCTGGCAAGACAACAAGGTCGGCTTCCTAAAGTTTTAATTCCTGTTCATTTTGGTGGCGCGTCATGCGACATGGCGTCCATCCACAAGCTGACCGCGCCTCATGGTATTCATATTATTGAAGATGCAAGCCATGCAGTGGGCGGCGCATATCAAGGTAAGCCAGTAGGTGACTGCAGATTCAGCGATCTCACAGTGTTTAGTTTTCATCCAGTGAAAATCATTACCACTGCAGAAGGCGGCCTGGTCACCACCAAAGATGCAGCACTTGCCAAAAAACTACGTATGTTACGTAGCCACGGCATTACACGCGACGCAGAAGACCTGCCTGCAGACACAGCGCCCTGGTATTATGAACAGCATCTATTAGGTTACAACTATCGGATGACCGACATGCAAGCTGCGCTTGGTTTGAGCCAATTGCCACGCCTTGCTTCGTTCGTGGACACTCGAAATAAACTCGCAGAACGCTACCAAGATGGTTTCTGCGACACCGCAATCATGTCCTTGCATGTACCCAGCGACACTTATTCGGCATATCACTTATTTGTAATTCAAGTCGATCCGGATATTCGCCGCGCGCTCTTTGAGCAGCTTCGTGCCGCAAATATCGGTGTGAATGTGCATTATATTCCTGTTCATTTACAGCCTGATTTTCAAGCACTCGGTTTTACTGCCGGTGATTTTCCAGGGGCGGAGAGTTACTACGAAGGTGCCATTACCTTGCCGTTACACCCGAACCTCACAGATGCGGAACAAGATTATATTATTGAACAGGTAATTCACGCGGTCCAAACATTGCAGCCAAGCGCACTCTAACTTTCGAAGAGCGAGGATTTCTAGTGCAATTTCGCGATTTCCGGCACCAGATAGAACCGAATGAAGACATGCTCAGTGACCGACTGCAAGCGGCAGCGAATCGATTTCAAGATAATCTTGCACTGCTGCAACTCCAACAACCCGAACTGACGAAGCAACTCCGCGAGTTTGAGCCCAATGACACGACACTGTGCGTAGATCGTGCGGGCGACATACAGCTTTTGAATGGAGCAAGCCTACAATTCGTCTGGCCGCCCCGTGAACTCGAACCCAATTATCAACCTTTAATTCCTAAATTAAAGCCGCAAGCTGCCGCCATAATTGCCATACCACTACAGTTGAGTGGCAATAATGTACTGCAATTATTAGCAACACAACACGCCCCTATGGCGCTCATTTATGTACCTGATTTGCTAATTCTTTATGCCAGTCTTCATGCTTATGATTGGCGCCCTGTACTCAAGCACACACAATTCATTTTTCAAATAGGTGAGTCGATTCAACTTATTGAGGCTGATCTGGAAGTACTTGCTAAGCATGGCATGAACACCAAACCCTGCACGGTAGTTCAAGCGTTACCTGAGCGTGTCCAAGAAGAAGCTCAATGGCACTTTCAAGAAGCTTTGCGTTGGTGCCATGACTGCGATCCCGTATTGCGTGTTTATACCCATAAGTTTCGATCTCATTATGAATTCCGTTGGCAAAACAAACTGATTCATGAACTTCGCCAACAGCCGAACGACATCACAAATCCCACCACAATATTTCTCGCGGGCTTAAATTTTGCGGTGCTTCGTGCGGCGATTGAAACACCTCACGTGAAAACCATCATTTGCCTATCGGTAAACGCTCCGCCGGAGAGCACGCCGCCAATCCCAAAGGTTCTGCAAAACCGTGCAGATGCACAGGGTGTCAATGTCGTTGTTTGGAAATTGAGTAAGGTTCACTTTGGTGCACAATTTGCCGCCAAATTAAGAGCACTTCCGCCTGCAACAGCCTGGATGTGCAGACTTTATCAAGCTGGAAATACCCCCTCAGATCGCGAAGCTCGCATGTTAGCCGAGTTAGAGCTTAGGTATTGGGTGCAGCCTCAATTTGGTATTTCTCGAACACTCGCTTGGCTGATTCATAGCCAAGCAGTAGCGCAGCATTTTCTAACGCGACGCTCGCAGTGGCCAGAACATCAAAGCGAGCCGCTCCCTGCGATTATCTTGGGTAACGGGCCGTCTCTAAATGACACCATTCGTCAGTTGAAAGAGCAGCCGCAACCCAACCTAGTGGTAATTTCTTGCGGGAGCGCCATTAAAACGCTAGCCAACCATGGCCTCGTACCCGATATCCACTTAGAGCTTGAATTGAACTCAGGCCAGCTCAATGAGCTTCCAGAAGTTTATTACAAGCAAGTTCAATTGATAGCACCGGCTGGGTTCCATGCCCCCATACGCGCGCGTTTCGAGCATCATGCCAGCTTGCTCTTGGCCAACCATATGCTCGACGATATGCTGCCCGGCGTACCCGACGATACCCTGCGCATTCCTCACGCATTTCCAACGGTCGTGAATCTTGCGGTGCGATTATGCGCAGCATTTGCGGTGAAGACCGTTTACTTGTCGGGTGCCGATTTCGCATTTCAGAGTCTTGAAAGCCATCACGCTCAGGGCTCGCATTATGATCAGCAAGGCGCGCAGCAATACGCAACTGCAAGTGGTGAATTAATCAAAGTGCAAGTGGGAACCCGCGAACTACTCACAAAACGAGAATTTATGATGGCCGCACAAGAACTGGCAAGTGCGGTGCAAGAGCACAAGAGCACAGAGTATATTAGCCTCTCTAGTGGCCTTGATTTTGGCGCGGCACAGGAAGTAACGCTTCCGTGTTTCGATTCGATAAAGACTGAAAAGAAAATTCAGCGTTTAAGTGAGCGAACCATTGCTTGGCGGAAAAAATTTCCCCACATGGCGCTACCTCATTGGATTACAAAGCTAGAGCAGAAAACAGAGGATGAATGCCAACAAATACTACAGGCAAATCTGTCTTACCCACACCATCTTGGCAGTGACAAAAATCCTGTTGAATATTGGCTGCAGCCGTTTTTAAGGAACTATGCGGCACTCTGGCTCAAGCTGACACCTGCCCAACGCAACAATCCCGAGTTTAACTCGCTTTGGGAGGAGTCTTTGCTTCATTTTCAGAAGCTGCTTGCAAGGATTTAACCACCGTTTGGTCGAAGGCTTCATGGTCTTGGCACCAAGCATCTCGGGCAGCAGCGATGTATTCACGCCAAATAACGCGCCCTTCCTCAAAATAAGCCAGCGCTTTCGCTTCGTCTTCCGCAGAATAGAGCAACCGCACGAGTGCAGCACTGACGAAATGCGCGCTACTATAAATGAGGAAAAACCAGAGGCTACGGTTCTCTCGGAATAAGCTCAACAAATACTGCTTTTCGTCTTCAATCGCCTGCAGCCCTTCATCCCTGGTGTGCACAGGCCGACTGGCCAATTCAATCATGACCTCGGCTTCTCTCGCGGTGAGCTCAGGGTTGATGCGCTCGCGCAATACGCTGAGCATTAACTCAACCCCTTCACGGGTAAACAGCTCAGCTTCCATTTTCGCTAAGATCGCTTCTCGATCGAGCGTTTCCATCGCTGGAATTTCGCTTAGCTGTTGTGGTGTTGAGCCTTCAATGTAAGCCCCATCGCTTGTGTTTACTAGGCTCACTTCCGGCTGCGTGCGTAACAGCTGAGACATAATACGACTCGAGAGCATGAACTCATATTTGGTCAATACTTGTGGTTCAAAATTTCCGCGCACGGGGATACCTTCACCCGCCGCTTTCCTATAGTCGTGCCAGCTCTTTTCCTTACTTTCTGTGTAATAAGCGGAGTTTTTCGAGTGATGATGATTGATATCTTTAAAACCAAGATCCACTCCAGTCATATAGATATTCTCAAACCCTAAACGAATCGACAACGACAATGCCATATTCGTGACGGTTGGGTAGCAATAGTCAATTGCACTATACATACCTTTCGGTTCAGACAACTTAAGAAAGGCCGAGGTACCCGCCTCACCCTTTTTGAAAACACACCATTGCTGCCTAAAAAGCGCGGCGGTGTCTGGGTGAAACGGCGTTAATGAAATCAAAGTGACGCGTTTTAACCAATCACGATCGGGGACTTGCGTTACCCAGTGATAAGTTGCGCGGTTTTGCTCAACTTCGGTATGAAAATCCGGTGTGATACCCGCTTCATACAGCGGCTTCAACGCGGTACCACAAGAGATTAAAATAAACTCATCGCGTCTTTCTTTCAGGCTCTGAATCGTTTGATCGATTGAAGGGCCATTGCCCACAATCATCACCGGCGTATCCTTTAAGTCATCTCCTAGCTTTACACCAGCCTTCAGTAAGGGTGCACCGCGCTCAAGATTCACTTGCGATTGGCGCAAGAAGAAACGCACATGATCGAAATACTCGCACAACATGAGGTAGCTTTGGAAATCTCTTCGAAGCTGATTAATATGCGGCTGAATGGCGGGGTAGTAACTCGGAATAAAAAAGAATGCACTCGCCGTTAAATAGCCGCCCTCTGAGTGAAACTGTGAGAACATATCCTCATGCAAATAGGTGCCGTCGTCACCAATATTAATATACCAATGCATGCCCTTTTCACGTTGCTTTGGCAGTAACTCATGCCAAGGTACAGTGAATAGCGACCAATAGAAAAAGTCAGGATTCGGCTCGTAAATATACATCGATTTAATATCGTAACTCTCAAGCATCGGCTCTAGGGTGTAGCCAAGCCCTGTACTGAATGCAATTAAGCTGGTGAGTGTTTCTGGTACAAACGAGCCTTCTTCCGAGACCTTCTCAAAGAGCTTGCCAAAACGCCGCGTATGCGTGAAATGAATGTACCGCCATAGCTTCCCGCCGGAATAACCTGCAAACATATCGTTTCGGTTAGGCTCTTCACCAAATTCGGCGAGCGCCTCGTTCGCTAGCACCTCTGGATTCGCATGATAGAGTGCGCCTTGACGAAACTCATGGTAAACGTTGAGGCTTCCACTATCGTCTATAAAACCGCGCCAAAACTGCGGTTGGTAATTATTGAACTGCTGGTAAATCTCTGGAAACTGCTCTGCAAACGCCATTAAATTCTTCGCTTTAAGCGCTTGCATGGCCGCAATCTTCTCGCGTGCATCTTCACGGCTAATCGAACTCGAAACCCTGCCTGCGCGAAACGGTAAATAATGAGTTACATGGTCGAGTGAAGGAAGTTGTACTTGGCCAGTAATAAGTTTTTGAAAATCGAAGTCTGGGCCCAGCAAATAGTCATACACCACGTCCATTACAGGATGGTGATAATGCTTATATAAATAAGCGCTTTTCGCGCCGAGCATCTCTTGCAGTTGCTTGAGATCTTCTCCAATATTCAGGCCGTCTTGCCCGAGTTGCAGAAAGAGGCGGATGCCCTTACTTTCTGCATCGAGCAAAATACGCTTCCAGTTCGCCACACGAATACTTCCGCGAAAAAAATCAAGTGTTGGCTCATACACAATAATATTTTGCGGCTCAGAAACGGCGATGAGTGTTTCCAGCGCATAGCCTAAACCGAGACCGAACATAATTACGGTATCGGGCTTTTCTGGCAGTGGCTCCATTGGAATTGCAGGCACAAAACCCTGGCTTTCGGGCATTTGATAAGAGCGTAGTAGTGGTTTTGGTGGCACTTGAGGCCCACTGAATTTTACGACCGGCGCATTTTGTTGAAACCGTTCGATGTCTTGCTGACATTCTTGTTCAGGGTGCAAACCGTAGACAACTTGACTGTTGGCTCGGCCCGTGAGGTTCAGCTCACCTTCTTTATTACAAAACAGTCCATATTCGTCGATCACCGACTCTTGGAATGCCACCGCCAAGTGCGGCATAACCACCTGAAATGCAGCCTTGTTGTCTTCAAAACGTTTATTTAAAAATGGGTCGAGAGTTTTCTCTTGGCGGACTTGCTCATTCTTATCGGTGTGTAAGTGATGACGAATACTCTTTAGCATAGTTAGTAACTTTTCCGCGCTTTTCTTCCTTGCGCCAGCTCTAACAAGATTTTTTTGGTCTCTTCTCGCTCGCGCACCGCTTGTTTTGTCCATTGTGCTATTTTTTCTTGGGTATTTTCAAGAAATGCGCGTGTTTCCGCATCCGGTTCTGTGCCGCCTAGATCAGCAAAGAGGCCTTGCAGCCTCTTTTCATGTGTTTCTAGAATTGCAGCAATCGTTTCCCTCGTATCTTCCGGGTCTTCAAAGAGCGTATCAATCTCTTGCTGCAACGCTTTAATAGCAGCCACTTGGGCTGCTATCGTTTGTTCTGTCATCCGCCAACGGCCTCACGTTGTTGTTGCATGCGATAGCCTTCCTCGCGTGCTTCAGGAGGAATTGCATCCCAACCCTCTTTAATTTGACGAATAATGTACATGGTTCGATCAATTTTCTCTACATCATTATCAAGGCTCACATCGGTAAGCTGATCCATAATAAAGGCATAAAGATCGTAAAGGTTATTTGCAACATCGGCTTTCACATCAAGATTCAACGCACTTTGCAATGCAGAAACGATCGCGACAGCTTTGGTTAAATGCCTCGCTTTCTCTTCGTGATTCTTGCGTTCAATCGCCCCTTTTGCATAGGCCATTTTCTCGAGCGCCCCTTGCAATAACATCTGAATGACGCGATGCGGATCCGCGGTCGCAGCTTGGTTGCTTACGCCCACCGTCTGATATGCTTTCAAACCTTTGTTATACATAAGGTACCTCGTTTATTTGAGATAGGAAAAGCTTACGCTTGTCCTAATTGGGCGAACATCATGTTCGCGTTACTTTGTAAGTTCGCAATTGTGCTGTCTAGCCCAGCAAAGCGCTTACGCTGTGTTTCTTCAAAACTCTCGATGTAGCGCTCAAATGCTTCACGCTCATCTCGAATTAATTCTTGTTGGCTCTGAACTGCTTGTGTGCGTGCTTGCAGCAATCCGCCTGACTGACCATATTGAGTCACTAAAGATTCAAGACGATTTGCAATACCATTCTCGCTCGAGAACAAATCAGCAACCGCATCGAAATTTTCTTCCAACGCATTCGTTAAGCGCTGTTTGCCTGTGCCTTGGTCACCAATCGAATCACTCGAAAACTCAAGTTTTCCGTCACTGTTGAAAGTCAATCCAACCTGGAACAAGTTGTTAATCTCTGAACTACCCGTACTTCCTGAGACAATCGAGCTGAAACTCGTTTGAATTGAACGCACCATCGAGTCACCGATTAATGGCCCGCTTTGGCTCTGACCGTCGTCATCGGCCGGCAGATATTGTGTACTCTTATTTACTTCATCAATAAGTTTGTTATATGCGCTGACAAACTGTTCAATTGCTGCGGTAACACCTTTCGTGTCGAAATCGACGCTCGCATCAATTGCACCTTCAGTCCCGGTTTCACGTAAAACCGTAATAGAGGTATTCTGAATGGTATTGTCAAATGTGTTCGTCGCACTGAAGGCTTCGATACCATCAATGCTAATTCTTGCGTCTTTCGCACTATCGTCCCCAGAAATGGTCATCCCTGCCGGGCCTGCCCCTGTTGCAACGGTCGACACTGCATCTAATTCTGCGTTGTCATTACTAACAACTAATTCTTTCGCTTCGCCGGTCTTGTCTGAAGTGAATACCAAGCGAGTTTCCGGCGAACTACCACCGGTATTGATTAAGCTTGCGCTAACGCCGAAGTTGTCGTCAGATTCATTCACCGCTTTAGCGATGTCTTCTAATGTCGCATTCGCTCCAACGGCAATACTAAACGTATCTTCGCCATCTTGCGTAGCGAAGGTTAAGTTCCCTGTACCTGTCGTAATTTGCTGGTCTACACCAGTAAAAGCGCCAGACTGGGCGCGAGAACCCTGCGCCAAGTCCAACACTTCAATACTGTAATTACCACGCGCTGCAGAGCGGGAAGACTCCATGGTAAAGAATGGGTTATCGCTATCAGGATTTGCGACGGTGGCAGCCCGAGCTTGCATCCGCTCAGGATCGGCCAAAGTACGGAGCGGATCTCGCAACGCATTCATGGCAGAGCGTAGCTTACCAAAGGCAGATATCTGCACGTCAGTTTGCTTTTCACGCTTGTCCAATTCCGCAATACGGGGCGCCCGCTCAGCTTGTACCAGCTGTGCAACCAAGTCGTCTAGCGCAAGGCCAGAGCCAATCCCTAATGACGAAATACCCATAACTTACCTCTTAGATCTTGCTATCGATGAGTACACCGACTGCTTTTTCGACCCCATCTCCCATCTCTTGCATGCGAGACACTAACCGCAGAACATCTTCACTAGGAATTTGGCGGATTTTCTCGCCCGATTCCTGATCCAACACCGAAATCACGGTACGATTTGCATCGTTGTCGACTCTAAATTGCAATTGGCGGTTACCCACTTCAAGCACTTCATTTAGTTTTTCGACCACTTCCCCGATTTCTTTAGCTTCAAGAGGCAATTCTTGCTCGGTTTTCTGAGCTTGGTCTGCTTCTTTCTGACGGCCAGATCCTTGTAGACTTTCTGCCAGCACCTCTGTTCCCCGAGCCTGCTCGGTTTGCTCCTTCAAAGCTTCCCGAAGCGGATTCTGAGAATTCACTTTAGCGGTGATTTCAATACTCATATTGACCTCCCAACCATAGCACGTGCTGGCAGCTATCTATTTGACTAACCACATTATAGCTCAAATAGAATAGCTGCTACGCGTTCCTTATCCTAACAAGCTCAACGCGGCCTGTGGACGCTGGTTCGCCTGACTTAACACAGACAATGACGCCTGCTGAATGATCTGGCTACGCGTTAATTCAGCTGTTTCTGCTGCAAAGTCAGTGTCTTGGATACGTGAACGTGCTGCAGTTACGTTTTCGCTGATATTCGTTAAGTTACGAATTGTAGATTGGAAACGGTTTTGAATCGCTCCCAAATCTGCACGCTCGGCACCAATCGTAGAAATTGCGTTATCAAGCGAATCCAATGCATTTGCTGCACCATCAGCACTAGAAACACTCACATCATCGATACCCAAACCATCCGTTGTAAAGTCGGTGCTCAAGGTAATTGAGATGTTTTGATCTTTGTTCGCACCGACCAAGAACTTCTCTGAGAATTCACCGTCGAGTAATTTCTTACCCGCGAACTCAGTGGTAGACGCGATACGATTGATCTCTGTTTTCAATGCTGACACTTCTTTTTGAAGTGCTGCACGGTCTGCAGTTGAGTTGATACCGTTCTGTGATTGTACTGCCAATTGACGAATACGCTGCAAAGAGTTCGTTACCTCTTGCAATGCACCTTCTGCTGTTTGTGCAACAGAAATACCGTCTTGGGCGTTACGAACTGCTTGGTTCAAACCCATGATTTGTGAAGTCATACGGTTTGTGATCTGAAGACCTGCCGCATCGTCAGCTGCGCTGTTGATACGGAAACCAGATGATAAACGCTCGAATGCAGTGCCTAATTGGCCACTGACATTTGAGAGGTTACGTTGTGCATTCAAAGATGACACATTTGAGTTTACGTAAAGTGACATAACTGTCTCCTTTAACAAGCTAGGCTTGTTTGCCGTTTAAAATTACCTAATTACCCAACCTCGAATAATTAAGCTTCCCCTACATCTGTGGGTATCGGCCGGAAAAAATAGGACTTGAGGAAAATTTTCGTCTTTTTGGCAATTTTTTTCCTCGTTGCGGCAAATATTGCCGTAAACCATTGAAATAAAATGTATTTAAAATTCAAAAATAATTTTGAAAAAAGGCTAAAATAGCCTCATAACTAGGCATTCAAAGACACTGAGAAAACTTTCCTATCAGCAGTAAAAGTTGGCATGAGTTTGGCAAGAAAAAGAATGTCGATGCGAAATATCACGACGAACATGTGAAATAGACAATTTTTTGACGACTGTCTGCTGGCTGGCTCGGGTGCCCCCCTACAACCTCCTTTCTCGAGTCAGCCAGTTCTTTTCACCGCCAACCCCCGAAGAAGTCTTAGCCAATCAAGCGAAGAATGAGCTCAGGTAGACGATTTGCTTGCGACAGAATCGCAAGGCTTGCTTGTTGCATAATTTGGTTACGTGTGAATTCCGCTGTTTCTGCTGCAAAATCAGTGTCACGAATACGCGAGCGAGCACCACTCAGTTGCTCTTGCCCTTGGCTCAATGAACGGATACGAGATTGAAACCGGTTTTGTAACGCGCCCAAATCTGCGCGCGCGCCACCAATCACTGAAATAGCGCCATCAAGGCGATCCAATAAAGCAGCCGCACCTGCCACACTAGAAACTGAGGCGTTATCGAGATTCAAACCGGCTTTAGTGAACTACTCCACCTAAGTTGCTAAAGCAACTCTAGATGGAGCTTCTGCCGACCCATCAATCAAAGTTGATTAACCTTTCGCTAAATCACTCGTTAGGTCGAGTTTTGATCTAGGGGAACTCTTTACAGCATGGCTCGATTCCGAGCCACTTCCTAATTCTTGGGCTAACCCAAAGCGTTTGATATTTTTTGCCGCATGAATATCTCTATCTTCGACATGGCTGCAACTAGGGCAAACAAAAACCCTGTCAGCAAGTGTTAGTGATTCATTTTTTTCATCACATTTCAGACATGTCTTAGAGCTTGGCATAAAGCGATTGATACTGATGAGATTTTTTCCTTGATCAGCTTGCTTATAAGCAAGAAAGTTAAGGAATTGGCTCCATCCAGCATCCGCAATATGTCTTGCCAACTTACGGTTTTTTACCATGTTTTTCACCGCTAAATCTTCAACAAACAATGTGGTTTGGTTTTCGCTCACAAGTGTACGACTGATTTTGTGGTGATTGTCTTTTCTTGCATTAGCAACGCTCTCATGCAGCTTCGCTATTTTGAGCCGCTGCTTTTTGCTTGAAATACTCCCTTTCTTTTTCCTTGATAATATGCGCTGTTGCTTATTCAGCGCTTGTAGTTTGTGCTTTAGGTGACGCTTATTTTCAAATGTGTGACCATCGCTTGTGATCAAAAAGTCTTTTAATCCTAAATCAATCCCGATGGCTTCTTGTGCATTGATAGTGGTTGCGACAGGTCTTTCCTGACCATCTTCAATCAATATACTTACCATTATTTTCCCGCTAGGTGTTATTTTTACGGTACTGGTTTTAATCTTTCCTGTGAATGCTCGGTGAAGTTTTGCATTCACCCAGCCTATCTTGGGTAACTTTATCTTGCTACCGTCAAAACACACTTCAGTATGTTGTGGATTAGCATAGCTATGCCAATTACTTCGTTTTGATTTGAAGCGCGGAAATTTAGCTCTGCCAGAAAAGAAGTTTCGATATGCGTTATCTAGGTTTTCTAACGTGACAAGTAAACTTTGACTGTTGACCTCTTTCAGCCAAGCATATTTCGAACGCTTTTTAAGTTTGACGATGTGATCTTGAAGCTTACGTTTAGAAGGTGATTTTCCAAAAAACTTATAATACCTACACGAAAGTGCTAGAAGCTTATTATAAAGCCCACGATTATGATTCATGTGTTTCCAAATAAGTGAAAGTTGTTCCTTATTCGGATATATTCGGTATTGATAAGCTTTTAGTGTCATGCTTATAATGTTATTAAGATAAGCCATATAAGTCAATAAAGATGGGGAAAAGAAGCCATTTCCACGCATATCATGATCTAAAATATCATTTGGTGTTAGTGACAAAATACAGAAACAATGTCATTAACAAGCCTATACTTGATAGGCTTGTTGAAATTATTGAAAACCAATCACTTCGATGGGATATTGAGGTGCTTGAAGCAAATGGTGAAGCTGATCACATTCACCTCTTAATCAAGGCTCATCCTAGTGTTGATCTAGCAAAATATATCAACTCAATCAAAACGGTATCTTCTAGGCTGATTAGAAAAGAGTTTTCGGAACATGTCGCACGTTATTATTGGAAGCCCTATTTCTGGTCAAGGGCATATTGCTTACTATCAGTAGGTGGTGCGCCTTTAGAAGTGATAAAAAAGTACATAGAAAACCAAGCATCACCAAGATAACGCTTGGGCGCTATCCATCTCCACCCAAATCGGAGATTCTGGATGGAGAATTTCGCGCAATTTGTTAAACAAAAAACGGCAATAATTGCCGCCTGCTAAAGTAAGTACTTGCTACAGAAAGAAAAATGCTAGGCCCGAAGGCCTAGCGAAGATTCTCTGACGAGAGAGAGAGAATTTGGAGCATTTCAAGAGTTTGAGTCTGTCGGCTACCCAGGGTGCCCCCGGAGAATCCTCCTTTCCCTGAGCAGCCGACTTCCAGTAGGGGTTTCCCCCAGTTCTTACCTAAGCCGCAAGGCTTAATTCAGTCGCGCTTAACCTAAGAGTGAAAGAGCTGACTGAGGACGCTGATTTGCCTGGCTCAATACAGTTAAGCTTGCCTGCTGCATGATCTGGCTACGCGTTAACTCAGCAGTTTCTTGCGCGAAGTCAGTATCTTGGATACGTGAGCGTGCTGCAGAAACGTTTTCACTGATATTAGTCAAGTTCCGAATCGTAGACTGGAAGCGGTTTTGAATCGCACCTAAGTCTGCACGCTCGGCACCAATGGTAGAGATTGCTGCATCTAGTGAATCAAGCGCTGCCGCTGCATTCTCGGTGCTAGATACTGACAAATCATCAATGCCTAAGCCTTCTGCGGTAAAGTCTTGGCTTAACGTGATTGAGATGTTCTGATCGCGGTTTGCACCCACTAAGAACTTCTCTGAGAATTCACCGTCAAGCAGTTTCTTGCCCGCGAACTCAGTGGTAGACGCGATACGGTTGATTTCCGTTTTCAACGCCGACACTTCTTTTTGCAGTGCTAGTCGGTCTGCAGTTGAGTTGATACCGTTCTGAGACTGGACAGCCAATTGGCGAATACGCTGCAAAGAAGTTGTCACTTCTTGCAATGCACCTTCCGCAGTTTGTGCGACAGAAATACCGTCTTGTGCATTACGAACTGCTTGGTTCAAACCCATGATTTGTGAAGTCATACGGTTTGTAATCTGCAAGCCTGCAGCGTCATCGGCCGCACTATTGATACGGAAACCTGATGACAAGCGCTCGAAAGACGTAGTAAGTGAGTTGCTTGAGTTCATCAACTGGCGTTGGCCATTCAATGATGAAACGTTGGTGTTTACATAAAGAGACATAAGTCCCCCTTCTTTTCGTCTGGTTCCCGTCAGGGAAAGTTCAGTGTGTTTTCTCAGCATCCTCATGATGCTCACACTAGTTATCGGAAGGGGGTGGCAAGTCTTTAGAAAAAAGCGGCAAATTTTTGCCGCCTTTGCCGCCTTGCTATTTAAGGCTATGAAATTTAATGATTTTTCCCTGCGTTCTTTTCAGCTTCCTGGTAATATTTTTCGATACTAATCATCCCGTCGTTCAGCAAACGCTGGTACACCATGCCGGCAAACGCAAAGGTGAACTCACCTAACGAGAGAAATACAGCGGGGGCATCCGGATCGGAATCATCGTAAACCCATTGGCCACCATGAAAACGGCGAAAAACTTCTCCCGTATAAGCACCGAGCATATTACACACAGTAAAAATGAGTTTTGAGTCGTGGAGGCTATCTTCGTATTCTGAGCGAACCAACAAAATGAGCCGGTCGATGTCGGCAATACTCCCAACACTGGAATCGAGCTCTATGGAAAATTCTTCTTTGGCAAAGCGTTTCGCGTCTTCCGCCGAGTCGCGCATTAGCTTTTCGAGTTCTTGCGTGGAAATCGCAGTCATGACTAGATCCTCTTTCGTTATTATGAGGTCAGTCTATGAGGAATGGGGGTTTATTACAACGGCAGGACAGCAAAAATGCCGGGCGTCCAAGCCCGGCAATCTTGCCGTAACAAGAGAGCAATCCTTACTCTTTTTAGGAGTATTCTTATCCCAGTAGTGACAATGCTGCCTGTGGACGCTGATTTGCCTGGCCCAAGATCGTGGTGCTTGCCTGCTGGATGATCTGGTAACGCGTTAACTCTGCAGTTTCCTTGGCAAAGTCGGTGTCCATGATCCGTGACCGCGCTGCACTCACGTTCTCAGCAATGTTGCTCAGGTTACGGATCGTTGACTGGAAACGGTTTTGAATCGCACCCAAGTCTGCACGCGCACCGCCAATCTGTGAAATTGCCAAATCGAGTGCATCCAGTGCGAGTGCCGCACCATCGAACGTGCTCACGCTCAAATCTTGGATATTCAAGCCACCTGAACCAATTGAAAAGCCAAAGCTTGATAAGTTGATCGAGATCGTTTGACCAGCATTCGCACCGACTAAGAAGAGTTCGTTGTAAGAACCATCTAGTAAGTTTTTACCAGCGAACTGCGTGGTAGATGCAATACGGTTGATTTCTGTTTTTAACGCCGAGACTTCCTTTTGCAAAGCAACACGGTCTGCAGTTGAATTAATTCCGTTCTGCGCCTGAATCGCAAGTTGGCGAATGCGCTGTAACGCGTTGGTGGATTCTTGTAGTGCACCTTCAGCCACTTGCGCAACTGAAATTCCGTCTTGTGCGTTACGAACTGCCTGATTCAAACCCATGATCTGTGAAGTCATACGGTTAGTAATCTGCAAGCCCGCCGCATCGTCGGCTGCACTGTTAATTCTGAATCCTGAAGACAAGCGCTGGAACGATGTATCGAGCGAATTGCTTGAGGTGATTAATTGCCGTTGAGCATTCAACGACGAAACGTTGGTATTTACATATAAAGACATAACTGCTCTCTCCTGATTTCTCGTCAGATTGAAGGCTCTTTGTGGCCTTTTAATCATTATTTGTTTGTTCAATTAAGTTATCGGAGAGGCGTGGTGATTCTTTAGACTTTTTTACATCATTTTGTGCAAAAAAGTGCGTTTGGGGCAGTATTTTGAGCGAACCAATGAAAAAGGCCACCACGTGGCCTTTTAGGGTTTATTTTGACTCGTTCTTATTATCGGATGAAATCAAATAAACTTAAGCGAGTAATGCGCGTAAATGTCGCTTGCGCAGCTTGTAAAGACACGTCTTGCTTTGTCAGCTCGGTCATTGCCTCGGAATAGTCTACATCGGAAATTTTTGAACGCGTTTCTTTATTGGTAATTTCTTGATCTTTATTATTGTTGAACGCGTTGTCGAGCACCTGCAATCGCCCGCCAATTTGTGCTCGTGTAGCAGCAAGTTGCGCCTGTCCACGATCCATATTTTCTAGCGCATCATCGAGGGTGCCCTGAAACATATCCGAGCTAAAACCGCCGCGCTCTAATACATCAATAAAGTTATCGATGGTGGTTACCACATTTTGTGTCGGTTCACCGAGTCGCAACTCAACGCTATCACCCGCTGCGAGGTCTCCCTCAAACTCAAGTTCAATGCCCTCAAACTCAAATGGTTCTCCTGGCGTGTATGGAATTGGCCCCGCCACTGAGGTGACTGGAGTTTGATTGATTCGAAACACTTCAATATTGGTGCCATCAAAATCGAGACGGATACGATTATCATCAGCCGACTGCGTCTTGTCATATTGCGCACGATGGAAAGTATCGAAAGCACCGCGATCGACAACCCGCGCCTTGATGTTGTCAGTCGCACCATTACTATCAGCAAATCTTAGAGTTCGGTTCGCTTCGATATTTTGAAATGCACTGCTTCCTGGCTCTAAGCTGGTGACTCGCAGGGAGGGCGATAGCTGGATCTGATTCCGTCCATCGTCACCGTTGTAGTCATAAGCACCCGTGACTGGGTTTTTACTAAAGGGTTCGGTTCGCTTCTGAAAGCCTGAAAACAAATAATCGCCGTTTTCATCTTGTGAGTTCATCAAGCCCAGTACTTCGTCACGAATTCCTTTCAACTCTTCTGCGAGTGCTCTGCGATCTTGATCATCGTAAACACCATTTCCAGATTGCACCATCAATACACGCGCACGATCGAGCCCCGTAGTAATATTGCCATAAACAGATTCACTGCGCTCCAGACGGTTTTTCAGTAAATTCGAGTTACGCTGAAACTGCTCATTTTGCGAGATACGATCGTCAAGGCCCATGACCTGTGCTTTACCTACGGGATCATCTGCGGGTGTTAATATACGCGTTTCGCGGGCAATCTGATTTTGTACATTCACCAGATTACGCTGCGCATCGAGCACTGCACTTAGGCCACGTGTGTAAAGTTGATTCGTTGGAATACGCATGACTCATTACCTCGTTGAATTCAGTAAAGTGTCGAAAATTTGCTGAGCTACCGTGATCACACGCGCTGACGCATTAAAGGCTTGCTCATATTGAATCAAGTTCGCGGCCTCCTCTTCTAAACTCACGCCCGAAGTTGATTCATAAAATTGTTTTGATTGCTCAAGCATTGAGCCAGAAACTCGTTCGGCTGTCCGTGCTTGGGACACTTTGTTACCTACATCAGAAACCAGACGCCCATACCCTTCCGATAATGTCATTGTGTTGTCGACTGAGATATTCTCTGGGTTCCGACGCAATACCCGCTCACGTTGCAAAGCGGCAAGTTCCAAGCCATTACTGTTATCATTAATCGCCCCCGCATTGTAATCGATGTTAAAGACATCGCCCGCACTCGGCTTGCCTAATAGACTCACTTCATAATCGATATCACCGAGCGCAGGTATTTGGGAAAACAAATCGGTCATGTCCGCCGTATTATGAGTAAGAACTGTGCCATCGTTTTGTACGATCTCGAGTTCGTGCTGCCCTGCATTAAAACCAAGATAATTAATTTGTACCGGGGCCTCATCACTTAACGCGTTGTTGTCAAAAAAATTTTCGACTCCATTCACGCCCTCTAATTGGAGCGTCCCTTGGCCCTCATTGTTGGCGTTATCCGTAACGCGCACCGGCGATGCGAGCGCAATATCCTCTGGGCTATTAATGCCAAGCTGAATATTGTCTGCGGCACTTTTTGTTGGTTTTACAATAAATCGATCGCCCGCGTTGAAGGTGCCACCGGCGAAGTCGATGGATAAACCAAAATCTTCGCCACCACCATTCGGAGGCGTGACCGTATAAGTTGGATAGTCTGTAGGATTGCCGACGATGTCTCCGCCGGCGTCAATCGGCATCACTCTATAGGTATTTGCGGTCAGCATTTCAATTTCAAAATTGTTTGCCACTAAGCGGTTCAAATCACCGTCGACAAGGTTTACGTTGATCTGCTGATTGGTACCCGTATTATTTGGGAAGGGATTCGCCGATACCATCGAACCGTCGAATGTGAAAATTGGCGATCCAAGTTCATCGTCTAAATCCATGCCCAATTGCTGTTGCTTGTTCACCGCATCCGCAAACCCCAATGCCAGTTGGCCAAGCTTCATTTGACTGGGTTCTAATACCTCGGCTCGATATGCGAGTAATCCGCCAAGCTCACCACCCACTTTTAGTTCATCGATGCCCTGCTCGAGTTGATTCCCACCAGACAAAATTTGCGCAACCAATTCAGGTCGATCCGGATCTGGCTCGCCCTTCAGCGCCATTAAATTATAAGTTCCGTCCTCAAGCACAAGTGCCTGCCCCATTGACAGGTTCACACGTAAACGACCGTTATCATCTTCTAGCGTTGAAATATTCACCAGCTCAGAGAGTTCGCGAATTTTCTCGTCACGTTCATTGAGTAACGTGTGGCGCTCACCACTGGATGCGTTCTGACGAATGAAATCGAGTTGTCGGTTAATTTCGCCGATTGATTCTGCAAGGGTATTTGCGCGAGATACCGTTAAGTCGAGCTGCTCGTTGAATAACCGTTCTTGGTTTTGCAAAAAGTCACTCATGTCTCGCATTTGCGCGAGGGTCGCGTCGGCCTGCCCCATCACGAGTTCACGTTGGGTAATAGAAGCGGGGTCGTCATTCAAGTCTTGCATCATGCCGAAGAATTTCGTGATGGCCGCGTTAATGTTGGCCTCGTCGTTGCCAAGTGCCGTGTCAATTTTTCCAGACTCTTCCAAAAATGCTTGCGAATAACCATGGCGTGAAGTGTCTGTCCAGTATTGGCGTTGCGTGAACTTATCGATTAAACGCTCCACCTCAACGCGACTAATTCCTCCACCAAATGGCGCTTCGTTATAGAGTGAGCGCTCTCGCACATAGCCAGGTGTGTTGATATTGGCAATGTTGTTACCGGTCACCTGCAATGAACGCTGGTGACCTTGTGACGCCTGTGCACCGATCCGTATTAAATCAAAAGACATAGCTCACCTCGCCTACAAACCAAAACGTTCACGAATGGCTTGCATCGCATCACTATTCATAATGCGCTTCAATTTATTCGCATACTCAGGATCGGTGGCATAGCCCGCATCCTGCAATTGTTCAACAAAGCGCATGGCATCTTTCCCTGCCTCGAGCGCATGCTCATATCGCGGATTCGTTTGTAAGAAGTTCACGTAATCTTGGAAGCTCTCAGCCACCGTGCCGTAAGCGCGGAACCTTGCCTGTTCTGAGCGCGCCACTGTGCCATCAAATTCAACCGTTCGGGTGGCAGCTGTATCTCCCTGCCAACGACCATCCGCCTTGATATTAAACACATTGTTGCTCGATTCACCGTCAGCGCGCGGAATGACATAACGGCCCCAACCGGTTTCAAGCGCAGCTTGTGCTAAAACGGGAAGCGGCGAAATATTGGCACGCTCAGCAGCCTCGCGCGCGAACGGCGCCAGACGCTCTAGAAATGCGACCGGGTCATCAGCCTGCCAATCACCCTCTTCTTCATTCATTCTCAGTGCAGCGATGCGCGCGGGTACAGGTTCATCGTCGTAGCGCTCAACATGATTCTCACGCGGTGCCACTGATTGAGCTTGTCGTTGCTGCAGTTGTTCGGTAAACGACGGGCTTGATAACAAGGATGCCGGACGATAATTTTCCGTCCCCTGCGGACTCAGTTGTTGCACGATCAAATCTGCTAAGCCGAGACTCCCTTGCGAAGAAAGCTCGGAGGCCATTTGTTGATCCTGCATGTCTTGATAAAACTTCGTGTACTGGGTGTTTAAAGGGTTACCCTCAGCGAAAATTTCATTTGCTTGGCGCATACTCGAAAGTAACTGATTCATGAAAATAGATTCAAAGTGTTGCGCAGCTTCGCGCAGTGCCGCTTGATCGTTGTTATCCTGCAAGCCTCTTCGACGGAGCGCATCAAGCCCTTGCAGATCATGTACAAATCCTGCACGCGCCTGTTCAAGTGATTGATTCGAAAAATTGTCATTCATTTTCGTGCTCTCCGCCGTTTGGCATACTCAATTTGCCGAGGCCTAAATAATAATAAGTTCGCCGTCGATCGCGCCCGCTTGTTTCAATGCCTCAAGCACCGCAATAATGTCGCCGGGCGCGGCGCCAATTTGATTGATTGCATTAATCAACTCATTCATAGAAACCCCCGGGTCAAACCGGAACATACGCGCGTCTTCTTGCTCTACAATTATCTGTGAGTCAGGTGTTACGACCGTTTCGCCATCGCCAAATGGCGCGGGTTGGCTCACGTTGAAGTCTTCTGTAATCGTGACCTGCAAATTGCCATGCGCCACTGCCGCCGGATGCAAGCGAACATTTTGCCCCACTACAATGGTGCCCGTACGGCTATTAATTATAATTCTGGCAGCAGCTTGGCCTTGCTCCACTTGAATATTTTCCAGCGTAGAGAGATAAGCGACTCGTTGCCCCGGATCGCGAGGCGCGATGACTCTTACAGACGCAGCGTCTACTGGTACTGCGCTCTCTGGGCCCAGCAAACCGTTAATCGCTTCTGCCATGTGACGCGCGGTCGTGAAATCTGGGCGATTTAAATTGAACGTAATGAAATCAGTATGTGCAAAGCCCGTTTCCACCTCGCGTTCAACCATCGCGCCGTTCGGCACGCGCCCCACCGTCGGGGTATTAATCACAATACTTGAGCCATCAAGACCTTGCGCCCCGAGGCCACCGACCACTAAATTTCCTTGCGCAACCGCATATATTTCACCATCGGCACCTTTTAAGTAGGTTTGCAACAAGGTGCCCCCCACAAGACTCTCTGCGTCGCCGACACTAGAGACGGTGACATCGATTTGTTGCCCAGATTTTGCAAAGGCCGGTAACTCTGCATGCACCGCCACCGCCGCAACGTTATTAATTTGCGGCCGTTGGTCAGCTGGCAGGTTGATACCGAAATTTCCCAACATGGTACGAAAGGATTGATCGGTGAACGGCGTCCGCTCTCCAGTACCCGGTAAACCGACCACAAGGCCATACCCCATGAGTTGGTTCGAACGTACGCCAGCAACATTGGCAATATCTTTAATACGCTGCGCATGCGCCAGCGGTGAGAGTACCGAAGACACAACAAGTAAGGCGGTGAGCAGCCAAGTATTGAATTTCTGCATAGATGCTTTCATCACGTCATCCTCACTTAAAACGGCCACAATGGACCATTGAAGAACCGAGTGAGCCAACCTTGTTGTTGGTTGTCCGCTAAACTTCCAGTTCCCGAATATTCAATGCGTGCATTAGCTACACGGTTTGAAAGCACTGTATTTTCTGAGCTCACGTCTTGCGGACGAATAATGCCTGTGAGGCGAATATATTCTTGCCCGTTGTTCAACGTGAGCCATTTTTCTCCGCGCACAATCAGATTCCCATTGGGTAGAATGCGAATCACAGTCACGGTAATGTCACCTTGCAATGTATTACTTTGATCTGCCGAAGAATCGCCTTGAAAGCCGCTACTTCCTTCGACATTTGCAGAGAGCGAGTAGTCTCGAAAAGTTAAATCACGACCCAGAATGGTGGGTGTCGGTAAATCAACGTTCGTTGCACGTGACAAGTCCGTGGTTGCGCTTTTCGAGGCCGACGTAGATTCTTGCAATTGCACCGTAATGATGTCGCCAATATCTCGAGCTTTGATGTCTGAATAAAGTCCATTCATCGGCCCATTAAATAATGAGCCATTTGGCGTTGCCGCTGGCGTTTCCGGTTCAGGAACTGCCGGCGCATAAAACGGATCGTCAGGAATGGGCCGTGGTTGCGGCGCACTAGCGCATGCAAGCAACGTCATGCTCAATAGAGTAGCTGTGCATAGTTTAATGATACGCATCACCACGAACCTCCATTTATAGCTGCTGAATTGCAAAGCCAAGCATCTGATCAACAGACGAAATGACCTTAGAATTCATTTCATACACACGTTGGGATTCAATTAAATTCACAAGTTCCTCGGTGACATTTACGTTCGCCGTTTCAAGCGCCCCTTGCGTAATACTCCCCATGCCATCGACACCAGGAATTCCCTGCAATGGCGCACCACTCGAAGCCGTTTCTTTAAACAGGTTCTCGCCCATTGGCTCTAAGCCTGCTGGGTTGATAAATGAGGCCATGTTGATTTGGCCAATCACTTGGTTCCCAGCCTGACCCGGTAAAGTCACCGCAACCTCACCATCTCGGCTTACTGTCAAAGACAGCGCATCTTCCGGCACGTTGATCGCTGGATTCAACGGATAACCGGCACCGGGAGTCACAATTTGCCCTTCATCATCAAGCGTAAATTGACCATTGCGGGTATATGCAATCGATCCATCCGGCATCAAAATCTCAAAGAAACCTTTACCGTTAATCATGAGATCCATCGAATTCTCGGTGGTGATCATGTTGCCTTGGCTAAAGTTCTTCTGTGTTGACACCACCCGCGTACCGGCACCAAGCATTAACCCTGAGGGGAGCTCCGTGTCTTGCGTCGACTGCCCCCCTGGTTGGTTAATGTTTTGGTAGAGCAAGTCTTCAAAAATTGCGCGGCTTTTCTTAAAGCCCACAGTACTGGCGTTCGCCAGGTTATTTGACGTCACTGAAATATCACGCTGCTGCGCGTCAAGACCCGTCTTACTAATCCATAATGCTGGATGCATAGTTCACCTCCACCTGCTGCGCTTAGAATCCTATGACTCTTAAGCCGCTTTGGTTAGAAAATTCTCATCAATTGTTCAGAGCGCTGATCATTATCTTCAGCCGTTTTCATCATCTTCACGTTAATCTCGTAGTTGCGTTGCAACGAGATCATGTGGGTCATTTCTTCGATCGCATTCACGTTACTGCCTTCTAATGCGCCTTGTTCAATTCGAACCAACCCATCAAGCGGTGCCTGCCCGCCATCTTTCATGCGAAACAGTCCGTCTTCGCGCTTTTCAAGCTCTCGATTGACAGGGTTGACTAACTTAATGCGATCGACGACTTCCACAACATTCTCGGGCGCACCCTCGGGCCGCACTGAAATCGTACCGTCGTTACCAATGTAGAGACCTGCAATAGGCACCGGAATAAAGATAGGACCGCCTTCACCGAGCACTGGTTGGCCGCTGCTCGTTTGCAGCATGCCATTCGAGTCCATCTGTAAATTGCCGTTACGGGTGTACGCTTCCTCGCCGTTGCCGTCGGCAATAGCCATCCAGCCAGGTCCTCGTAGTGCAATATCAAGATCTCGACCTGTAGTACGAAAGGCCCCATCGGCAAAATTTTGCCCCGGACTCTCCGTAAGTGAAAATACGCGCGTTGGAAGCCCTTCGTTGTAGGCTTGCATGGCACGAGCTTGCTGCAAATCAGCTTTAAAGCCCGTGGTATTGGCATTCGCTAAGTTATTCGCACGCACAGCAATGCCATTCATATTTTCTTTGGCACCGCTCATGGCGATATAAAGCAAATCATCCATACCTATTACCTCGACGAAAATTTGTCACTTTGCCGCTAAAACTTGGTTCTATTGGCCTCTCCATAGTTTCCTGCACTTTTCGTGCCAATAGAATTCAAAATCGTGACGTGCGCTTGCAGAATCGAGTAAAAAAAAGCGCGGCCAAGGCCGCGCGTCGCAGTGTTGGACTGCTAAAAAAATTAGCGAACCTGCAGAACAGTGCTTTGAATTGCAGAGTTCACTTCCAACGCTCTCGAATTAGCCTGGAAATTTTTCTGTGCAATAATCATGTCGACAAGTTCTTCTGTAAGATTCACATTCGAATTCTCGAGTGCAGAAGACTCAATAGAACCATACACGCCACTGTTTGCCTCACCCGCAATAGCTTCACCAGAATCTATAGTCGCACGCCACTTTGTGCTTCCTTCTTGCGATAAACCTTGCTCATTAGCAAAATTGATCAACGCCACTCGACCTAAATACTGGGTATCCCCGTTCGAGTAAGCAGCCGCAACGAGTCCAGACGCATCAACCTCTACACTCGTTAAGCGACCTACTGTGGTTCCATCTTGATCTAAGCTCGTTACTTCAAAGCTAGAAGCAAACTGTGAAGGCACGGTCGTACCTGTTTCATTCTGGAAATTAAGCTGAATATTTTGTGATGTATCCGCACCATTAGAGAGAAGCGATGCATCCAAATCAAAATCGGCCGGTGGGAACGAAACTGCCGGCGGGGTTATTACCGGATTTCCGCTAGAATCGAAGGTGACTCGTGTTCCCACGTTACCGGCGGCACTTTCTGCACTTGGATTAGGACTGTTCAAATCTACCTGTTGTCCATCAAAAGTAGCGTAAACATCCCAAGTATTCGGATCCCGCTTCACAAAATACATATTCACAATATGTGATTCGCCGAGCGAGTCATATACAGTGGTTGAAGTTGAAGAGTGATACGTTGAAGGTGAAGACGGATCAAAATTAGAAGTTTCTGGTGGACCGGCGCTCACCACAGGAATGGGGCTAATACGTGCATCTACGTTAAATGCAGTGAAGATATTTGATGTTGAGCTCGGCGCACCTGCAACATCGGGAATTCTGACCGGCTGCATAGTACTTAGGGCAACAGATGAGGTATCACCTGTTCTTCGATCAACAGGAAACGTTTGTAGGAAATTTCCTTCATTATCGACGATAAAATTTTCACGGTTGAGCTTAAAATTACCAGCTCTCGTGTAGGTCAGATCTTGCGATGTGATACTTGGTGCTGTCGCAAAAAAGCCGTTGCCCTTAATCGCCATATCCAACGAGTTTTCGGTGAAGTCCAGAGTCCCTTGGCTAAACTGCTGCGCCACACTTGATGTGAGCGCACCGTCACCCGCTTTAGTTCGGTTGTTCGAGAAAATTGAAGACGCATATACGTCGGCAAATTCCGCGCGAGATTGTTTGAAGCCAGTCGTTTTTACGTTGGCAATGTTATTCGCCGTTACATCCAAATCTTTTTGCGATGCCGACATTCCACTCAGTGCAATATTAAATGACATAAATCACCTCTTCTCTCTCACGGAGCCTTAGCCGCCGTTCGTAATTTGAATCACGTCTTTAAGATCAACGCGACCAATTGATTCTAAATTCAATACGATGCCACGAGCACCACCCATACTGACACTCTCAACAAGCCCGTAAGTTAATGCAGGTAATGCTTCACTTTGACCACCGACACGACCTGATGCTTCAATAATGTAATCACCGCTTGGTGCTTTGGAGCCATCGGCTAACGTTCCGTCCCATTCAAAGGTATGCTGACCTTGTGGCATCTGCCCCATATTAATGGTGTGCACAACTTCGCCGGCCTCATTCTTAATGCGCACATTTACGTCTTGTCCGGTTTGCGGCAATGAGATAACACCTTCAATTGGACGTTCTCCGTTGAGGTAAGCCATATCCGATGGAATCAGTACCTTTTGCCCCACCATGCCCGAAGCCTGCAAGGCTTGGTTTGAAGTCATACTCTCAGCGAACCCACGAAATTCGTCGGTTAACTGAGTGATACCTTCCGCCATGGTAAAATTGGTCATCTGCGCGATCATCTGATCGTTTTCAACTGGCTTCGTGGGATCCTGCATACTCATCTGCGAGGTCAACAGCTTAAAGAAATCCTCTTGAGAGAGTTTCTGATCGTCTGGAGACGCGGCACGTGCAGTTTCCTGCTCTTTCCAGTAGAGCGCTTCTAATCCTGGGTTTGATACATTTTCCATCGGGCTTAACTCCGCTTTGTGTTCAGCTTACTCGCTTATGCTTGTTGACCCATGCGAAGTGTACGACTCAACAATTGCTTTGCGGTGTCTGCAAGTTGCACGTTGGTCTGGTATGAGCGCGACGCCGACATCATGTTCGCCATCTCTTCCATTACATTCACATTTGGTTTGTATATGTAGCCATTCTCATCCGCCATGGGATGATTCGGTGCATACTCCTGCACCAACGGCTTATCACTCTCAACAATACCCAGCACCTGCACACCGAGCCCACCACTTTGGCGTAAGCTACTTTGTCCAGGTTGCCCATTCAGCGCTTGCTGTAATTGCGGTGCAAAGACAGGATGACGAGCGCGATACGTTTCACCAGCTGAACTGCTGATGGAGTTCGCATTGGCTAAGTTACTCGCCGTGGTGTTCAAACGAACACTCTGTGCGCTCATAGCTGTGCCTGCGATATCTAATACGTTATACACACTCATAATTATTGTCCTTTCAGCGCTTTGTTCATTCCCGAGATACGGCTATTCAAGAATGTTAGGCTTGCTTGGTACTCAATTGCATTTCTTAGATACAAGTTTCGTTCCACTTGTACATCAACTGTGTTTCCGTCGCCCGTATCTGGTTGATTTGGAATGCGAAATTGTTCATCAGACTGACCTCTAAGGGTCACCGTGAAGTGTCTTTCGTGAGTTTGATTTAAGGAGAAGTCTTGCCGCTTTTGGGCCGACTCTAATGCCGAACGGAAATCGATATCCCGTGCTTTGTAACCTGGAGTATCGGCATTTGCGATATTACTCGCAATGACTTCCGCCCTGCGCTCTCGTACTAAGAGTGCATGGGGGTGAATGCCTAACCCTTTTTCGAGACTAATTGACATAAAATTGACTCCTCTGTCGCCATGCAGAGAATGAGCAATATTTGTGCCAGTTTAGAAAGCTTAGTAAAGAATGGTGGGGCAAATAAAAAGCGGCAAACCTTGCCGCATCAAGCCGTTTTTCGCCGGTTTAATTCTTTTTTCGATAAAGAATACCTGGGTTGCAGCGAATCATTTCAAAGTCTTCACTCAATCCAGAAATAGATTCTGACGCCCCTAGCATAAGATAGCCTTGCGGTTGCAGTGTGGTTCGCATTTGCGTGAGGATCTTCCGCTTGTTTTCTGGTGAGAAGTAGATCAAAACATTGCGGCAAAAGATAATGTCGAATTTCCCAAGCAAGGTGTAACTGTCGAGTAAGTTCAAATGTCGGAAAGAAACCATTTGTGTGACTTCTTTTTTCACCCGCATCCGCTTGTTTTCAGCTGGCTCAAAAAAACGTTTCTGACGCTCAGGGGTGAGGCCTCGGGCGAGCGCTAAGCCGTCGTATTCCGCCTGCTTCGATTGCTCAAGGACTTTATTCGAAATATCGGTACCTACAATATCTAGACCTTTGGTGAGATGCCCAGGGTTCTTCGCCTTGTACTCTAAGAAGCTCATGGCGATGGAATAAGGTTCTTGACCGGAAGATGAAGCGGCCGACCAGATACGTAATGGGCGTTGCAGCGCCTTGTAGTCTGGGAAAATTCTTTCTTTGAGAAGTTCAAACGGGTAGATGTCACGAAACCACAATGTTTCGTTCGTCGTCATGGCGTCGAGCACAGCAGAACGTAGTGCTCTTTCACTAAATTGCATCGATCGCTTCACCAGCTCCGAGAGCGAATCAATATTAAATTGATTCATGAGCGGCGCAAGACGGCTTTTTACCAGGTAAAGCTTATTCTCGCCCAACACAATACCGCACTGGTGCTCTAAGAACTCACGAAACTGGTCGTATTCAGCGTTTCCTAATTCCCGATTTGACACGTACTACAAACCAACCTGTGTTTAAGAATCTGCAGCTACGGCTGTTTCCACTTCGGGACCCAACCAGCGTTTAACGGCACCGGCAAGTTCATCTGGATGAAACTTTGCAATAAAATCGTCGGCCCCAACTTTCTTTATCATCGCCTGATTAAACACACCACTCAAGGACGTATGCAAAATTATATGCATATTTTTAAGTTTAGGGTCGGCTTTTACTTCCGCGGTTAAGGTATAACCATCCATTTCTGGCATTTCTATATCTGAAATCATGAGAGGAACAACTGCGCTAACATCACCGCCGATTTCTTCCGCCTTCGCTTTCAACCAATTGAGGGCTTCCTTACCATTTTTCATCGTTTCCATCGGAATGCCAAGTGGCTCAAGCGCTCGTTTGATTTGATTACGCGCAACTGCAGAGTCGTCTGCGATGAGCAGAATAACATTCGCCCAATCACGATCACCGTCTGGGGCAGCACGCAGCTCCTCGCTTATTTCGGTACTAGCAGGGGAAATCTCTTCCAAAATTTTCTCTACATCAATAATCTCAATCAACTCATTGTCAATTTCCGTCACTGCGGTGAGGTAACTTGTACGCCCTGCACCTTTAGGAGGCGGCATCACGTCTTCCCACTTAATATTGACAATACGCTCTACTCCTTCCACTAAGAAACCTTGAACGGAGCGATTGTACTCAGCGATCACGATGAAGCGGTTACTCAAGTCCTCAATTTTCTTACCCGAAGTCGCCATACTTAAGTCAATGACCGAAATGGCTTGACCACGAATATGCGCCACACCGCGAATAAATTTATTACTGCGTGGCATCGATGTTAGCTTCGGGCATTGCAACACCTCTCGAACTTTAAACACGTTAATGCCAAAACGCTGACGACCATGCAAGCGAAAGAGTAATAACTCAAGTCGGTTTTGCCCCACCAACTGCGTGCGTTGGTTTACTGAGTCTAAGATACCGGCCATGGTGTTCTCCGTAAAGTGGTGAGGGTGCATGCTTCATTATATCGGCACAACCCTTGCATTCAAGCTTATAACTCACAGTAATTACTGGAATTGTTCGGTTTTCATGGTTCTACATCGACCCGATTGACGAAAACTTGACGCTTCAGATGATTACATTACATGTGTCACTATCTTTAGTGTAGTGCAGTTTAAAGAGAAAAAGATAGGCGAGAAATAAGATGATGATCAGGTATTCGATATTTTTTTCAGTGTTTTTAACGAGTATTTCGGTAATTTCACTACCTGCGAGTGCTCAGCAGGAGTCTGCTCAAGAGCCAATTACGCAAGAGCAAATTGCACAGGCTGCTGAACAGTATGTGAAAGACACGATTCCTCCTTTCGATGGCACGCTAGAAGTGACAGCGCACCGACTCGACTCGCGAGCGCCTGCTCGATTTTGCGCAGAACCGCTTCAAGTTGAGCTCGCTAACAATCAAAATTTCGAGCGCCAAGCTACAGTTCAAGTAAGCTGTGCCGATATTAATAACACGTGGCGTTTGTATGTGCCCGTGCGAATTCAGCGCATGCAAGACATGCTGGTCACCACACGTACTTTGCAACCAGGGCACGTCATTAGTGAGGCTGACTTGCAACTAGCACCGGTCGATACGCGCACCATACGCAGTGCACCGTTTACCAACGCAGAGGTTGTGATTGGCGCGCGGGTCAAGCGCAGAGTTCAAGCGAATGCGCCGCTCGATGCACGTGATATGTGCTTCGTTTGTCGAGGAGAAACCGTCACCATTATTTCTTCTTATGGCAATTTGAGAATTGAAGCGACAGGTCGAGCGCAATCGGATGGTTTCCTCGGTGAACGCATCACGGTTGTAAATTCGCGCAGTGAGAAAGCCTTGCAGGGCCGCGTGAGCGCGACAGGTATGGTTACAGTAGGAAACTAAGAAGAATAAATGCAACATAAATTCATTTTTTTGTTAAAGTATGCAAACTCTCTGCCGATATACTGGCTGTAGAGGATTCATGTAGGGGCATTTTATGGCTATCGACAAATTAAATTCAAATATAAACCAAGCGCTTAACAACGCACGTGCAGAGCAGCAAAGCCGTGCCACGCAAGCGTCAGTTCCAAATGCTAGCAGCGCGCCTCGCCAAGATGCAGTGTCGTTGACTCAGCAAGCACAGCAACTTACGCAGTTACAACGTCGTGCGGAAAGCAATTCGGGTGTTGATCAAGAAAAGATTGATCGCATCAAGAAGGCGATTTCGGATGGTTCATACTCGATCGACGTAGAGCGCTTGGCAACGAAAATTGCATTCTTCGAGAGTGACATGTTTGGTGAGGATTCATCAACGAGTGGTTCAGGCCGCCGTTAATGCACTGCATGTTAGGAATTAAATGAGCGAATCTCTCGCTTCATTGCTCAACGAGCAATTATTACGTTTAAAAGAAATCTATGAGCTTCAACAATCGGAAGTGACCTTGCTAGAAAAACGCGATGCCCCCGCGTTAGAGCAGCTCACAGAAGACAAGGTGAAGCTTCTTTCTGCGCTCGAAAAAGCCGATCTTGAAATCTCGCAGCATCCAGACCGTCACAACTTACTCAATGCCCCTGAGTGTGAAGCGGTGCGTGTTGAAATAGAGAGTTGGTTAGGAAAAGTACAAGCGCAGAATGAAATTAATGGCCAGCTTGTACGTCTTACGCTGGGTCGCATTCAAAGCATGAAGCAAACCTTACAGTCAATGCATGGTGAAAACGCCACAACTTATGATGAGAAGGGAAATACACGAGGTGGATTGAGCGGCAAAGGCATTAAAGCCTAGACCGCCCATTGCATTGTTTTTAGTAGTAGATCACGTTACGCACGCGTTGAGGGCGGCTGGTGCTGATGTAAAGGTTGTGTACACGCTCGAAATCAATACGAAGCTCTGTGGCGTAATATTCCCCCACTGGATAGCTTCGAACCACTTCCGCACCGCGAATTAAACCGCTCACTTGCGTACGAAAGCGATCGTTTTGTATCAGCATGTCACCAACTTGGGTTTCACCGTCTAGGTAAACGCCCTGAATTTGTTCCGCGAGTTCACGATAAGCTTCAAGCCGCGATGCGCGAATCGCCAACAAGACTTTTTCTGCTTCAGTTTCGGCGAGTTGATTTGCAACAGGTGCATAACCCGTAGCAGTCACCACAGGAAATTCTTCGGGTTTCTCAGTGGTATACTCCACATGACGGGTCATATTCGCGCAACCGCTCAAGCCGAGTGCGAGCAAACCAGCGAACATACATGCGGCCAGACGTTTTTGTTGATGCAACATTGCAGACTCCTACCCTTCGTTTTCTTGATTACTTCATTGTCTAGTTATCGGCACAGATTCTGCATAGCTTAAGCGGAATTTCGAAATCGTGACGAAAGGTGTCAAATATGTGGCATAAATTGCAAAAGCGAATGGGGTTTTTACTGCTCCTACCGCTATTCATCGTATCGTTCTCAACGGTTGCAGCCGATTGGTATGAAACCCAGGGCTGGGCACCTATTATTAATGGCGACTTAGAGGCCGCGCGTGCCAAAGCAATAGAAAACGCGTTACGGCAGAGTTTAGATTTAGCCGGCGGCCAAGTGGAGAGCGTCGAAGAAGTTGTTGATGGTGTCATTACCGGTCAAACCATTCAATGGCGCAGCCGCAGTAGTATCGAACATGTAGAACTCGTTCGAGAACGCACCACGGGGCAACGCCATGAAGTGGTTCTACGCACCCTAGTTTCGCCGCAAGCAGCGCAATGCAGCGGTGCGCAATTGAAGCCGTCTGTGGTTCTCACAGCATTTGAAGTTGTCGACCCAAGCCAACTTCATTATGGGCAAATACAAGATCTCACCCAATCGAGCGCGTTCAGATTCTCTCGTTTACTGGGCCAACATAGCCGGAAATTACATTTAGAACATTTACTGCAAGCGCATCAAGGCACGGTATCTCGCCTACGAGGAAGCGATAGCACAGAACTTTCCGAGTGGGCCCAACGTGTCGCCTTCGAACACGACGGCCAGTACGTAATTACCGGTGTTTTTCACGATTTAACTGCACAACCGGTGAGTGGTAAAAATCTACTATTTTGGCGCCATCCAAATTACGAACGCAACTTCGAACTCAGCCTCTATTTAATTGACGGCAATAATGGGGAAGTTGTGACGACGGCAAGTATTTCAGGCAAGGCGCCATGGCGTTTTGCCTACAATGAAGCGGTCGATGTTCGAGGTGAAGCATTTTGGCAAAGCCCATTTGGGGAGCAACTCGAATCACGCATGCGCGATGTGGTCTATGGCTTTGACCAAAAGCTTCAATGTGAACCACTGAAAGGCTTAGTGGTGAGAGCAAACGCGGATCAAGTCGCCATTAATCTTGGCACTCGCCATGCCATTACGGAGGGTGCTGAGGCGCAAATACTCCACCGTGGCGGATTCTTCGATGCGCAAGGCCATTACCGGGAGCAATGGGTGGTCAATCCAAGCGAGTTTGTGGTTAGCCAAGTGCAACCGAGCGGTAGTATTCTGACAACGCAAGATAACGATGCCATCATGTCAATTCAAGTACGCGATATGGTGATCTTCAAATAGAGAAAGGATTCACTCGCCGCGTTTGAGTACGCGCGTTAGCTCACGTTCATTGGCGCCTGCCGCATGATATTGCTGTGCGAGGAAAAGCTCCCCGCAAGCAATCGCGTCAGCAAGTGCATGATGTTGTGTATACGCGGGTAGTCGGTAACGCGCCCGACACGTCTCTAATTGAAGCGCATTCTGCGGCAGTACTTGTTGATTTGCTGATAGTTTCCGACGTTCCGCCCGCAACGTGTCATACCAACCGGCGGGTTGCCACACCAAGCCACGCTCCCGCATTACACGCGCCAGCAAGCCACGATCAAAAGCGGCATGGTGCGCAATCAAATAGGCTCCTTGCGTGGCCTCCGCCAGCGCTTTTAGTACCTGCTCAATGCCATCGCCCTGTGCCAAGTCGGCAGAGGTCAGTTGATGAATTACAGCGCTTTGATTCAACGGTGTTGCTGATTTAATGACGCGATACTCGCCTTGCCCCACAGCCACAAACGGAGGTTCGACAAGCACCCAGCCAACACTCAGAAGTTCGGCAGTTCTTGGGTCTAGGCCATTACTTTCACAATCCACTGCAAGCCAGCGCGCCTTTCGCCAGTCACGGGTTTCCTTCGACCAAGGCCAACGTGCCATTTAGAGTTGTCGCCCAAACTTTAAACCAACTGCTTGCTGAGCATCTTTAATCACCCGAAAAGCGGCCTTCAACTGACGCCGTTGAAGCGTACTCAAGCGCTCCGGATCGATGGCATTCGAAGGTTGGCGATCATGGCTACGGTAGAGTTGAGAATGAATGCGTAAATGAACTAAGTATTGCCAGGCCTCAAGTAGATTTTGATTATCTTGAGTGGTGAGCCACTGGCTTCCTTTCAATTCTGTTAAACGCTCGGGAATTGACGCTACAGTGAGCTTTTCAGCAATGCTGTAAAGCCGCACGATGTCATTCACAATGGCAATACCATGCGTTTTCACGTTTAAGTATTCACCGGAGTCGTCATGCTTCGTTCTAAATCGATTAAAGAGGCCAAGCGGCACCGGTAGTGTCGCGATATGTCGCGCAATATTTGCCATGAACACATCACTGCCTCCAATTTGCGCCACTTGCTGCCGATGCGCTTGATACAGACGCTGACTACCGTAAATAGCTCGACTATCAAAAAATATCATAGAATTTAAAATAGCCTCCGGCGTTGGACTGCGCACCCACTGCCGAAACGTATCTTGCCACTCTAATGCCGTCATTCGCCACTTCGGATTCATCGCCATGACATTCCCAGGGCAAAGCGGCACACCGCACGCGGCTAACCCTTCGCATACGAATGTTGCAAGCTCGGAAAACCACTCACGTTGACTTTCGCTCACTTCATTGGCGAGCAACAAGCCGTTATCTTGATCAGAGCCAAAGGTTTGGTCGAACCGCGCTTGAGAGCCAAAAGCTAACCACGCAAAGGCGGCCGGTGCACTACCATGCGCTTGTTCGAAGAGCTGAATAAGCCGGCGCGTTAATGAGTCGGTAACAGAGGCCAATAATCGCCCAAGCGCCGCATTGTCTTTAATACGGCTACCAAACGTATGTAGGTATTCAGGGATTTTTTGTGCTTCGGCGACGAGTTGCTCGCGTGACTGTGCTTTACTCAATGCGTTGATCAAAAGCACCGGTTCACTCCGTTGCTGTTGCATCAAATCTGTGACGGTAATAACACTCTTAACGCGGTCTTGGCTATCCAACACCGGCAAATGATGCACACTGAACTGGCCCATTACCGTAAGTGCATCAAACAAACTTTGATATTCGTAAACGCTCGCCGGTGATGGCGTCATAACTGCGGTTACATGCGTATTCAGGTCGACGCCTTTTGCCACCACTCGCGTGCGTAGATCACGATCGGTTAAAATACCTTTGAGTTGCTCATCTTCAACGATCAGAAGACTCGACACGCGCTCTTTAACCATTTCTTCGGCCGCTGCGCGAATACTACTCTGCGGGCCGATAGTAACAGCGGCCCGCTGTAACACTTCTTGAATGGGTTTCATGGTCCAATCGACACTCTCTTGGGCATGCGCCTCGGACAGAAGACGCTTCCCATGTGCCGATAAAAAATATTGCTCAAATGATTGGCTGCGCTGACGTAAGGCGTGAAAGCATTCGGCCTCCCAAGTCCAAACGATACCGTCTTGAACAACTTCAATACGATTACTGGCTTGCCGCCCGCTTAAAAGCGATGGAAAGCCAAATAGATCATCTTTCTCGAGTCGCGCAAGCACTTGCCCATCAGGCGTTACTAAATCGTATGTTCCGGTGCGGACCAAGTACAATAAGGACTTCCCGGAACGAACAATTTCTTCACGACTTTCACGACTCAGATACATCGCCTTCATGTGTTTGAAAGCGTAGTCGAAATCCGCCTCTGACAATGCATCAAAAGGCGGAATTTCAGCTAATAAGTCGCGTTCAGAGGCCACCTATTACTCACCTCCAGCTAGCTCTGACACACCCATGTGAAAGAGTGTGAAACTGTAAATGTCTGCATACTGCTCGATTGTTTTCGAGACCGGTGTACCTGCCCCATGCCCTGCATTCGTTTCAATCCGAATCAACTGCGGTGTTTCATCGCTCGCTTTCGCTTGCAGTTCAGCTGCAAACTTAAAGGAATGAGCAGGCACCACGCGGTCATCGTGATCGCCAGTCGTGATCATTGTTGCAGGGTAGCGCACGCCTTCACGCACATTATGAACCGGCGAGTAACCCAGCAAATAATTGAACATTTCAGCGCTATCCTCTGCCGTACCGTAGTCGTAAGCCCAACCCGCACCCGCTGTAAAGGTGTGATAACGCAACATATCAAGTACACCTACTGCTGGTAATGCCACTGCGAACAACTCTGGACGCTGTGTCATAACAGCACCTACCAGTAAACCGCCATTCGAGCCACCGCGCACGGCGAGTCGCTCAGAGGAAGTATAGTCTTCTGCAATCAGATATTCGGCGGCTGCAATAAAGTCATCAAATACGTTCTGCTTTTGTTGTTGCGTTCCCGCGTCGTGCCAAGCTTTACCATACTCACCACCGCCCCGCAGGTTAGCCACGGCATATACACCGCCCATTTCCAACCAGGCTGCGTTCGCAACACTAAAAGAAGGCGTTAAGCTGATGTTGAAGCCACCATAGCCGTACAAAATCGTAGGATTTGAGCCATCTAACTCCAATCCTTTCTTGTAGGTAATAATCATCGGTACTTCAGTACCGTCTTTGGAGGTATAGAAAACTTGCTTCGATTCATAACCAGACGCGTCAAAATCGATCGCAGGTTCACGGTAAACACTTGATTCGCCAGAAGCAGGCTGATACGCGTAAATCGTTTGCGGCGTACTGTAGTTAGTAAATGTGTAATACAGGGTCTCGTCTTCTTTCTTGCCTGAAAACCCACCCACGCTGCCAACACCCGGCAGGCTCACAGTACGCACTTTCTCACCCGCATAGTTGTATTGTTCAACTTGTGAGATGGCATCTACCATATACTCGGCGAAAATATATCCACCTCCGGTACCTGGGCTCAATACGTTCTCGGTTTCAGGAATAAAGTCCTGCCACTCAGACGGCATCGGATTTGCTGCATCCACGGTCACCACTCGCTGGTTTGGTGCGTCTAAATTCGTCACCAAATACAGAGTCGATCCCCGCGTGTCTAATACATAGGTGTCCGAATCAGTGTGGTCTAGAATGGTCACGAGCTCCGCATCTGGGTTACTCAAGTCACGCATAAAGAGCTTATTACCCGACGTTGAATTGGCAGCCGAAATAAACAAGAACCGATTGTCTTCACTCACACTCGCGCCAACATAGCGGTGCTTATCGGCTTCAGTACCACCAAAGATAACCGGATCGTCTGCTTGCGACGTGCCCAAGCGATGATAATAGAGTTTATGTTGGTCTGTTTTTGCCGAAAGCTCACTGCCTTCTGGCTTGTCGTAACTTGAATAATAAAAACCCTCGTTACCTACCCAAGAGATACCGCTGAATTTGACATCTACAAGTGTTTCTTCAAGTTGCTCTTTAGTTTCTACATCGATCACGATAATTTTTCGCCAGTCGCTTCCACCCTCTGAGATCGAATACGCTGCAATGGAGCCGTCTTCTGAAAACGTGAGTTGCGCCAGTGAGGTCGTCCCGTCTTCACTAAACGTATTCGGATCTAGAAATACCTCGGGTTCGCCACCTTCTTTCTGACGATAAACAACGTATTGGTTTTGTAATCCATCATTGCGATAAAAGTACGTGTAATCGCCTTCTTTAAAAGGCGCACTTACTTTTTCATAGTTCCACATTGCCGTTAAGCGTGTCTCGATTTCTTCGCGATACGGAATGGTCTCTAAGTGAGCAAAAGTGACTTCATTTTGCGAGCGCACCCACGCCTCAGTTTCCGCACTCCGATCGTCTTCCAACCACCGATACGGATCGGCAACTTGGGTACCAAAATACGTATCGATGGTATCTCCTTGGTGCGTTGCCGGATAGGTGATGGGCGCGTATTCGTTCATATTCACTGCCTGTGTTTCCTCAGCGTTGTCATTGTTTGCTGGTGAGCAAGCGCTCACCAACCCAACAGCAACGGCTCCTAAAATAAACTTTTTCATTTCGTTTCCCTTCTATTCTTGTACTTGTTCAATGGGCTGTACGGGTGCTTCGAGTAAGTCGATAATAAACGCGTACTCTTGCGCAATCTCTTCTAGGCGTGAGAAGCGACCCGAAGATCCGCCATGTCCCGCTTCCATATTCGTTGTGAACAACAACGGATTGTTGTCTGTTTTCACATCTCTTAGCTTCGCAACCCATTTCGCCGGCTCAAAGTACTGCACTTGTGAGTCGTGTAATCCTGTGGTCACTAGTAACGCAGGATAATCCTGAGCCGATACTTGATCGTAAGGTGAATAAGACAACATATAGTCGTAATAAGGTTGATATTTGGGGTTACCCCACTCATCAAACTCGTTCGTGGTGAGCGGAATCGATTCATCGAGCATGGTCGTCACAACGTCTACAAAAGGCACGTGGGCGATCATGCCGGCGTAGAGTTCAGGTGCCATATTGGCAACCGCCCCCATCAGCAAACCACCTGCGCTTCCACCCATTGCAACGACTTTCATTGGGTGAGCATATTTCTCTGCAACGAGGTACTCGGTAACGTCGATAAAGTCTGTGAATGTATTGATTTTGTTCAACATCTTCCCATCTTCATACCACTGACGGCCCATTTCTTGGCCACCGCGAATGTGGGCGATTGCATACACAAAACCACGATCGACAAGGCTATATACCGTCGAGCGGAAATACGGATCGGAGGAAGAGCCGTAAGAGCCGTAGGCATACTGATAAAGTGGCGCAGTACCATCCTGTTCTACCGAGTGATGATAGAGCAGAGTGACCGGAATACGCGTACCGTCGTCCGCAGGCGCCCAAACGCGCTCCGTGACATATTGGCTCGGATCGAACTCTCCCTCAACCTCATCTTGTTTTAATACTTCTTGCTCACCTGTGGCCATGTTCAATGCATAGGTAATGGTTGGTGTTGTGAGAGAGCTATAGTTGTAACGGAGTTCCGCAGTGCTTTGCTCAACATTATTCGCAAACGACATCACATAAGCGGATTCTTCAGCGTCAATAAACACACTGTTGTCTAAATTGTCCCATGGCGCGACTCGGATGCGACGCAAACCATTACTGCGCTCATTAATGGCAAGATAGTTCGAGAAAACCTCAATACTTTGAATCATCACCTCAGGGTTATGCGGCACAACAGATTGCCATGCGTTCTTGTCGCCAAGCTGGTCTGCAGCTACACGCATCACTTGATAATTCGGTGCATTCCAGTCAGTCGTAATAATAAAATCACCATCGAGATGGTCGGCGCTGTATAGGAAATCACGCTCACGTGGCGCAATCACTTGGAATTCACCGTTTGGTTCACTCGCAGGGAGTACATGAATTTCACTCGACACAGTACTCTCGAGCTGAATCATCACGTACTCACCATCCGTCGAGTTACTCACCCACATGTAGAAGGTATTGTCTTGCTCTTCATAGACCGTTTCCGCTTGCGCTGGGTCACTACCTAGCGTGTGCTTTTTCACACGAGTTGAGAGCAAAGTTTGAGGATCGTTCTCGATTACAAACAAGGTTTTATTATCATCGGCCCAAGCAATTGCCGAAGAGAGCCCAGAAAGTTGATCGTCTAACGACTCTCCAGTAGCAATATTGCGCACACGCAGTTCATATTGACGCCGACCGTTGGTGTCAACCATATAAGCCACCCACTGTTGATCCGGGCTTACCCCCCAATTCCCCACAGAAAAATAATCATGCCCAGCAGCAAGTTCATTTACGTTCAGAACTATTTGCTCTTCACCACTTTCAAGGTGGGTACGCACGTAAATCGGATATTCTTGCCCTTCCTCATAACGTGTTACGTACCTATAGTCGCCTAATTCGTATGGCACGGACACATCGTTTTGCTTCACGCGACCAATCACTTCCGCAGTCACACGTTCGGTAAGCTCACTGTAGCGCTCACGATAGGCATCGTAATAGTCATTTTCGGCTTCTAAATAAGCGAGAACTTCCGGATCTTCGCGGCTATCGTCGCGCAACCAATAGTATGGATCGACTCGATTACCTTGAGACGACTCAACGGTATAGGGGCGCTGTTCGGCATCGGGCGCTGGAGGCAAAGAAGATGCGTCTGGAGATGATGGTTGTGAACAGCCCGCGAGTGCAAGCGCAAGTGCTAGTGCACTCCATATCGGAGCTGCTTGGTATGTTGTTTTTATATTTTTCACGTTCAAGTTCCTGCTGTTGATGAATACGGTTAGCCTATCCTAACTACAGAATCAAGCAAGTGGCGGACACATGAACTAACAAAAAAATGCTGCTAACGACGGGGCTAGCAGCATTTTTACGTTTCTCAATTCACTTTGGAAAGATTAATGGCTAGTCGCAGCGCCAGAACCTTTCGGATAACGAATTGATTCCACCATTTCCTGAATGTCAGCAGGTGCGTCTTTGGTAAACTTCAGTACTACATTAGCAACAATGAAGTTAAGAACCATCCCCAAGGTACCGATGCCTTCCGGACTAATACCGAACCACCAATGCTCTGGGTTATCTACCGCAGGATTAATGAAGCGGAAGTACACGATGTAACTCAACGTGAATACGATACCCACAACCATACCTGCAATGGCACCGGTGCTATTCATGCGTTTGTGGAATATGCCCATAATTATTGCGGGGAAGAAGGAGGAAGCAGCTAAGCCGAAGGCAAAGGCGACCACCTGCGCCACAAAGCCGGGTGGGTTGATACCAAACCACGCCCCAATTACCACCGCAACAAGGGCAGCAAGCCGCGCCGAGAGCAGTTCTTGCTTATCGGTAATGTTTGGCATCAAGGTTCGCTTCATCAGGTCATGAGACACCGAGCTCGAAATAACCAACAGCAAACCCGCGGAAGTTGAAAGCGCCGCAGCAACACCGCCGGCAGCGACCAGTGCAACTACCCAATTCGGTAAGTTTGCAATTTCTGGGCTCGCAAGCACGATAATATCGGCGTCGACACGCATTTCATTCCGCTCATCTTTCGAATAGAACATGCGACCGTCTTCGTTTTGGTCATTCCATTCAATCAGACCGGTTTTCTCCCAGTTCGTAACCCATGAAGGCGCATTTTCATATTCTACGCCGGCTAAATCTTGGCCATTAAGCGTATTCAAAATGTTCACCTTCGTAATCGAGCCAATCGCAGGTGCCGTTGTATACACCACCGCGATGAACACCAACGCCCAACCGCCTGAACGACGCGCGTCACGGACTTTTGGTACCGTGAAGAAACGAATAATAACGTGTGGTAAGCCTGCAGTTCCCACCATCAGCGCCATGGTAATCGCGAATACATCAATCTTCGATTTCGTGCCTTCCGTGTAGGCCGAGAACCCGAGTTGTTGCGAGAGACCGTCTAAACGCTCAAGCAAGTAAGCACCCGAACCGTCTGCTAACGTGGCACCGAAGCCGGTTTGAGGCAATACATGACCTGTCATTTGGAGGGTAATAAATACCGCAGGTACGGTATAAGCAAACGCGAGCACACAGTACTGCGCCACTTGGGTATAAGTGATTCCTTTCATACCGCCCAGTAACGTATAGAAATAGACGAGTGCCATACCAATCAGCACGCCGGTTGTAATCTCTACCTCCAGGAAGCGACTGAAAACCACGCCAACACCACGCATTTGGCCAGCAATATAGGTGAATGAAACCAAGATGGCACAAATCACCGCCACGGTCCGTGCCGTTTGCGAGTAATAGCGATCGCCGATGAAGTCTGGCACCGTAAATTTACCAAACTTTCTCAAATAAGGCGCAAGACAGAGCGCTAAGAGTACATAGCCGCCGGTCCAACCCATCAAGTACACGCTTCCGTCGTACCCTAGAATTGAAATCAAGCCTGCCATTGAAATAAAGGAAGCCGCTGACATCCAGTCCGCTGCCGTTGCCATGCCATTCGCTACAGGAGGAACACCGCCGCCAGCCACGTAAAAATCGTTTGTTGAACCTGCACGCGCCCATATCGCAATACCAATATAGAGTGCGAACGAGAGGCCCACGACAATAAATGTGAGTGTTTTAATATCCATCGTCTTACTCCTCGTCCACTTTATATTTGCGATCGAGCTTATTCATTTGCGCAATGTAAATGAAAATAAGGACGATGAACGTGTATATCGCGCCTTGTTGAGCAAACCAAAATCCCAGCTTAAAGCCAAAGAATGTGATGTGGTTCAAGACGTCGACCAGAATAATTCCGAAGCCAAATGAAACTAAAAACCACACACTCAAGAGCTTTAACATGAGTGCAAGGTTCTCCTTCCAATAGGCTTTGGCATGAGCTTCTGATTCAAATGCCATAATGTCCTCCTGTGAGGGGTTGTTGTTCGTGTTGTTGTTTTTTTCACCGCTACAGTATTGTTGGCTTTATATCGAACGGAAATTGGACTTTGGTCGAATACCCTCGCTAGGGGGCATTTATGGTATGTTGAGGTTGCCTTTATTTTTTAGTTGAGTGCTTTTATGTTAACCACCCTCATTGGTAGTGCCCTGCTTTACATTGCGGTTCTTTTCGCCATTGCGATATGGGGCGAGAAAAGGCAATCCACCGGCTATCGACTGAGTATCCAACCCTGGGTTTATGCACTCTCACTCGCGATCTATTGTACCTCTTGGACATATTACGGCGCGGTTGGGAATGCGGTACAAGGCGGGTGGAGCTTCCTACCCATCCTCCTTGGCCCCGCGCTGCTGTATATCTTTGGCATTCGCATTCTAGAAAAGATGGTGTCGATCAGTAAGCAACAAAATATCACCTCGATCGCCGACTTTATTGCCTCGCGCTATGGTAAAAGCCACCGCATGGCGTTAGTCATTACGCTCATTAGCGCCGCCGCCATTATTCCCTACATCGCGTTGCAGCTTAAAGCCGTGGGAAGTACCTTTAACTTTCTGGCCAATACCCCACCGTCGGGAACTGGCGGCTCGTATAAAGAACTTACAATCGCGCTTCTCATGGCGTTATTCGCCATCGCCTTTGGGACTCGTCGGATTGATCTTACGCAGTATCGTAGCGGTATGATGCTTGCGATTGCGTTTGAGTCCATGATCAAACTTGTCGCGTTGCTCAGTGCTGCAATATTTACATGGTGGATTTTTCAAACATCGAGCCCTATTGCGCTCCCTGAAACGATGCGTGCAAGTGGCTGGCTATTGAGCACTTGGCTCACCCCGGAGTTCATTATTCAATTGTTCATGGCTGCTGGTGCCATTTTGTGCCTACCACGTCAATTTCACGTGAGTGTGGTGGACAACGTGCGAATTTCTCACTTACAAACCGCACGTTGGCTTTTCCCAATCTATCTTATGCTCACCGCTGGGGCCATTGCCGCGATCGCATGGTTTGGGCAACCGCAATTAGGGAATACCGTGAGCGGCGATGTGTATGCGTTACAACTGCCTCTACAAACAGGTTATCCGTGGCTTGCGACCGTGGTTTACATTGGCGGCATCTCGGCTGCTACCGCCATGGTAATTATTGCAACACTCACCTTAAGTACCATGGTGAGCAACGATGTGATTATGCCACTTTGGCTTGCTCGCTCAGGGCAACGTGTCACTCATGCAAGCCGCTTCTATAAACGAGTGGTAACCCTGCGCCGTATCGCCATTGTGGTCATTCTCGTGCTCGGCTGGCTTTGTTATCACTTATGGATGGCAACACTTAACCTTGTCAGTATTGGCCTACTCGCTTTTTCAGTGGTTCTTCAACTCGTACCCGCATTGATTGGGGGTATGTATTGGCGGCGGGGACATGCACAAGGAGTGTATCTTGGCTTGTTGGTAGGAACCGCTGTTTGGCTGATGTTCATTCTGATTCCGCTCACGCAAACCGCAAGTGCCGAGCATGAATCCATTATTACCTATGGCACGCTTTATTCACTGTCTGCCAATACCTTTGCCTATATTGTTTTCAGTTTTCTCTCCGTGCCTTCCTTGCTGGAGAAAATTCAAGGCACTGCGTTTGTTCACCCCCGTAGTCATGTACGCAATCAATGGCAAGAAAATACACCGCAGGCGCATGTGAGCGATCTCATGCTACTCCTCGAAACATTCCTCGGTGCACAACGAGCCAAGCAACTTTTGCAGCAATACCAAAAGCAGGAGCCACTCACTCGAGAAGACTATGTAACGCGGCCCTTTATCGATTTCGTTGAACGCGCCATCGCTGGTGTACTCGGTGCTGCCAGCGCGCGTTCTTTGGTGTCGGCTGCGCTTGCCAACCGGCAATTGAAACTTGAAGAGGTTGTACATTTCTTCGACGACACCACTCAGGCGCTCCAAACCCAACAGTCCATAATGTACAGCTCACTCGAAAACTTAGCGCAGGGCATTTCAGTGGTCGATCAAGAACTACGATTGGTGGTTTGGAATAAACGCTATCTTGAGCTCTTTGAATACCCTGACGGTATGGTACAACCCGGTCGGCCCATTGCCGACCTCATTCGTTACAACGCTGAGCGTGGTGAATGCGGCGTGGGCGAAATCGAAACATTAGTGGCGAAACGGTTGCGTTACATGCAAGAAGGTTCGCCGCACCGTTTCATTCGTCGCCGCTCCGACGGGCGCGTGATTGAGATGGTCGGTAATCCGCTGCCGAATGGTGGTTTTGTGACCAGTTTCACCGACATTACCACACATATTGAAACGCAGCAGGCACTTGAAGACGCAAACATCAATCTTGAGGCACGCATTGAAACACGCACTAATGAAGTTCGAGAAATTAATCGTGAACTCACCGAAGAGATTGAGCGTCGCCGCTTGATTGAAAAAGAATTACAAGCTGCCAAAGCGGAAGCCGAATATGCGAACGCAAGTAAAACTAAGTTTCTCGCGCTTGCCAGCCATGACATTCTGCAGCCTTTGAACGCCGCACGGTTATATTTATCGGCCATTCAACCTGAGGATGTGGTAGAAAAATCGAGATCCTTGCTTGAAAAAGTAGACAATGCTCTCGATTCGACTGAAAACTTGCTGAGCTCTCTCCTCGCCATTGCGAAAATGGAGCAAGGAGCAATGCAACCGCAAATTCGTCATGTATCGCTGAACGACATTCTAGCGCCCCTTGTTGAAGAATATTCCATGCTCGCCAGAGAACTCGGTGTCGAACTGCGGGTAAAAATACGCGATGCCATCGTGATAACTGATCCCACTTATCTGCGCAGAATTGTTCAAAACTTTCTTTCAAACGCATTGAAGTATAGCGAGAGCGGGAAAGTGTTGCTTGCTGTGCGCCCGCGCACTGACAAAGTTTTACTCGAAGTATATGACACCGGGCCGGGTATTCCCGAAACTCAACTCGAGAATATATTTGAGGCCTTTGTACGCTTGCATAAGGGCTCGGTGAGTGGCGTGGGGCTTGGTTTAAGTGTAGCGAAACGCATGGCAGAGCAATTAAACTGCCCACTCTCTGTGCGTTCAACCTTGGGTTTCGGTACTCGCTTCTCCGTTACCATCGAGCGCGGCTCAGCAAGCGCGGTCATGCCCAAGCGGCAAACACTTCACAACCCTGCACAACTCGAAAAAAACCTCACGGTACTCTGTGTCGACGATACTTCGACTAACTTAGATGCACTGGAAACATTGCTAGAGCGATGGGGTGTTAATTGCGTGCGGTTCAGCGATAGCGAAAGTGCACTCAATTGGGCACGTAAAAATCCTGCCGTTGATGGACTTCTCCTCGACTATCAGTTGGGCGAGGGCCAGTTGAACGGTATAGAGCTCGCGCGGGCATTGCGTGCAAATTGGCAACGAAACGTACCTGGCGCACTCATTACCGCAGTACGCGAAGCTGAGTTAAAACAACAGGCGCGAGATCAAGAGCTGCAGTTCCTCTCTAAACCTGTCAAACCCGCTCAGCTCAAGTCGATGCTACAGCTCATTCAGCGCCAGCGCGGTCGGTTATAGCATCTCCAGAAATTTCACGAGGGCCTGCTCTTCTTCTGCACTTAATTCAAACGCCACAAGTTCGTCTGTCGTGGTGGGAAAGAGCGGGTTATTGACATTGTCGCCTCGAGGTTTAGGCCGCGGACCGCCATGACTGTACATTCGAACGATGCCCAGCAAACTGTCAAATAGGCCGTTATGCATCCATGGTGCGGTGTCATTTAGGTGTCGCAATGTTGGAGTGCGAAACTTTCCAACGTCCTCTGGCAGTTTACTAATCTCATAAACCCCTAGGTCTTGAAAACGACGCCCAAAGTAATGTAAGCCCATGTTGTGGTCGAGGCCATCTGAAAGAAGCGGTCCAAAATGACATCGTGCGCATCTTGCCCGCGTGCGAAATAGATGAAGCCCGAGCAGTTCCTCATCACTGATCAAATTCTGAGCTTTTTCGAACTCACGATTTTCAATCGCTTGCAGAAATGCTTCGTAGCGGTAGCTTGGGCTGCGCAGCGTGCGTTGAAATGCCGCAAGTGCATTCGCCATTTTCTGCCAAGTAATTTCAGTGGACCCGAAAGCGGCTTCAAAGCGGGGCAGGTACTGTGGGTCGCTCATGATTCCGGCAACTGCCTGTGCTGGCGAACTGTCCATCTCTACCGGGTTCGTCAACGGTTCTTCAGCGAGCGCCACTAAGTCATTGCTGCGACTGTCCCAGAATAAAGTTTGCCAAAGATCAACATTCATCAGCGTTGGTGTTGTGCGGTGACCCTCACGTTGTTCCACGCCGGGTGAAATTCGGCGGTCGTCAGCGAACCATTTTTCCGGCTGATGACAACTGGCGCACGAAATCGTGCCATTACCACTCAAACGTGGGTCCGTGAATAGCATTTCACCGAGAATAACGAGCGCCTCTGGTTCATCTTCTGCAGGCGGCAACGCTTCGAGCTCGCCAGGCAGCTCCCCCGCACAGGGCCATTTTTCTTTCGAGGTAAAATAGTGTTGTGCAAGCTCAGAGGGCTTCAGCTCACACTGAAGCTCCGGTCGTTCAACTACCGCGTCTGCTGCTAAAGAATGAGCGATGCTCAGCAAAAATATTGATGCGGCGATACCTATTCTCTTTCTTACCACTGATAATTAACTCCGAGCCAATAAGCGCGCCCTACTTCCCAATCAATCTGATTCGGGCCCACCAAATAAGTACGACTATTCAATAAATTGCTAATTTCTAAGGTTAGCTTCAGCTGCCCCCAACGCGTTTTCGAACCCTGCCAGTTCACCATCCCATTTAAGGTGACTCTCGCTTCTCGATTCACTTGCTCGTAAACGTAGTAGCTCAAGTTGCCAATTTCACAGTCACTGCAAATCTCATCGTTACGATCGACCTCTCGGAGAATATTGGTATTCACCGCGCTTTCATAATCTCCAACGTAGTTCATGGTGAGCGATGTTTGCCAGTGGTCACTCCAATCGCTACGAAGCACTAGGTTAGCAGTTAAGGGCCGACTAAAATCTTCTTGTCGCCGGGTTAAATCGTCGAGCGAGAGCAACTGATAATTGGCACGCCCCTCTGTTCTTGTGAGGAGAAATACCAGTTCATCTTCAGGGACATTTTCTACAGTGTCATCATAAGACGCAGCACTCGAACTATTTTCAGTCCATGAGGTGTTGAACATCAATCCATGACGATCCCACTCGCGGTAATACGAGAGCGAAATACGCGCATGTTCACTGGCGCCTTCATTTGTCTGGAAAAGATAAGTAAAACCGTCTTCACGTAGCGAAGGCCCTCGCGTAATAAGGTTCTGATTCTGGCGATAAACGCCTCTTAAAGACAAATAGCCACCCAAGACTTGTTGCCTCAGACCCAGCGTAAACTCGTCAGAATGAGGAGTTTTTACGTTGTCAAAACGATAACGAAATCGGTCCGCTTGTGTGGCAGTAATCCAGTCCCCCACGACACCATTGTTGATGGGTCGATACTGGGTTAAATAGGGCCGTTGTTGCTCACGCACAGCATAAGTAATCAAGTTTGCAGAGTAATAGCGATTCAAACCACCGAATAAACGCGTCTGCTCGGTGAATTTATAATCTCCACGCAAACGCCAACCCAAGTTAATATTACCAAGAAAGTCGTCATAATCGAGCCGTAATCCGCTATGCAATGTGAAGTCGTTCCACTCTGATGATAGCTCTAGATACGTTCCGGCAGTCAGCAAGCTCACTTCAATATTTTCTTGTGGGTATACCCGCCGATAAGTAAAAAATTGGCCTCGCGCCAATAAGTTTTTTTCGAACGCACGCACATGTTCCGGGTTGGTAAAATCTATAGTTCCACCCAAACGCTCTGCGAGTTCATCAAGCGACACTTCATAACTTTGTTCAATACAATCGAATGTTGCATCGCCACAATCGATATTAGCGTCTCGAAATGCACCGTTATATATCGCACTTGTCCGCGGGCGCTCTCGCTCTAGATCCACGTGATCGACTTGTAACCCAAGCTCTATACGATGATATGCCCCGAATCTCTCTCCTAAATCACGTTGCCAATCATTACTGAAGGTGAGCATATTTTGAGTTTTATTTAAGTCGCCATACCCACCCTCGATACTAAATGGGGTTTCCCCCACATTGAGCCCCCAGTCCTTTCCCGCAGCACGCAACCAAGGCAAATAGAAAGTCGGTGCACTGCGGCTATTCTCACTCTCAGACCACCCCAAACGTGCCGATGTAGACCAATTCTCAAAGAGGTGATTAATCCGAGCTGAGCCCCGAAAGCCACCGCCCTCTTGGGTAAATTCAGAATCCTTCACATTTACCAGAATGTGCTGCCCTTCATATGGGGCTACCGACGCGGTGAGTGTTAGCGAATCAACGCCCACATCGCGAATAGACCATTGCGCAGAAGCACTAACTGATTCACGCTGCGTATACGCAGGTTGATCTAACGATATTTCAGTAATAAGAGAGGTGGTTCTTGCTCCCGACAACACCAGCGTTTGATTACTCGCCGGATTCAAACGCGCTGAAAATGACCAAGTTTCCTTATCGAATTCAGGACTTCGCGGAAGCTCTTCGCCACCAACAAAGGTTTCATCGTTACGTTCTAAACTATCGATCAATCGATACTCATTCCATCCCGAATAAGACCGTCGGTAATCAAGACTGAAACGCGGCGTATTGTATGGCTCACGTAATTCCACATCGACCACACCACCAACAAAGCTGCCATAACGCGCTGGCACATTACTATCGTAAACCGTCACATTTCCGACCAACTCTTGGTTAATAAACATCGCTTCCGGATGTCCTTGTACATCGTTAATAGACGTTTCCGCGCGATCTGCTGCGCCGGGGTCTATGAGCGAAGAATTACTGAAACCATCGAGTACGAACGCAGTTTGCCATGGCTGCGCACCAGAGATAGAAATGAGTTGGCTACGAATCTCAGCTTGTTTATCTGCGCTCAGCGCATCTTCGGCACCTTGTACACCGGGAAGAAATAGGAGTAGGTCGGTAATATTACCGTTACCTTTGAGCAAGTTATCAATAAAGTCACGATTTAGTGTAAATGCACCATCAGAGCCCTGATGTTCCGGGATAAAACGACGCCCTAACACCTCAATGCGCTCAATCGGCGTGTCATTCGATTCAGCTTCCGATGTTTCGGTGTCTTGCGCAATTGCAGGAATAACTTTACCTGCTCCTAATATAAGAAAAACGAGCAACATCCCTGTTGCTCGCCGACCCGTAGTCTTCTTAACAACCCAAGGGGCAAGGATCAAGTTCATCTACTACACCGTCTCCGTCTGCATCATCATCGAGTTGAATTTCCGTATTTGCTAGTTGCTCCGCACTCGCATTCACTGAGTAAAAGTTCGCTAGACCATCTTGATCGGTATCAACCGTCGCCACAATTGACGCTGGGAAATCATCTTGGAGGGCCTGTAACTGAGAGATGAAAGCAGTCATCTGCAGGCGATCTGCGGCGCCCAAATCAAATGACGCAAGTACACTCTCCGCACGACTGTAGGCGCGCACACTCGCCAATCGCGTCATGATAGCCTCAACCACGTCAAATTGCTCGATACCGGTTAGTTCGCCGCTCAGTGAAACTAAACTCTCTGCCAGTTCAGTTGCTTGGGTGTATAGCGTTGAAAGCATTGTAGCGTAATTTGATTCGTTGTAAGCATGGCTGCGTAATTCGCGAAGAACGCTGCGGGCGTTACCGATTCCATCGAGTTCACTATCAATACCGTCGATCCGCTCAAGAACGCTGTTTAAATCGTTGATCAAATCAACCTCTTCTTCAGCCACTGAGTTTTCAAGAAGCGCTTCTGCTGCTGTATAAGCATTATCAGCCCACTGGATCGCGTCATCATAACTACGAGCTGCTGCTGCAAGTGCTGCAATCTCAGCATATCCATCGGCTTGCTCAACACCGTCAAACTCACTCACGAGAGTCTCGGCGCTGCGCAATAAGGCAACTGGTGGCAAGCGATAGTCGTCTCCTTGCTCAACGCCGAGAAACAGGTACCAGTTCACAGCATCTAGCACCGATGTAAGCGTTCCCCCCATCCGATTTTCCGGCATAAAAATCGAATTACACGACGAAGCGATATCTAGACCCGCGTCTTCGCCACGCTGTGTAATAGCTTGGCGGATGAGACGATTACAGCCGCGTGCCCCCGTCGTATAAAGACTACTGTTCTGATTCTCAACAAAATAAACTTCAGAGGCTAAAACCTCCATCGCACTCTCAAAAAACGCGTCTGCGGCTTCCGTATACGACAATGTATAGAGCTGCTCTGACACATCGGCAAATGCCAACATTAAATCGCGAGAGTCATCAGCATAAGTAGTCTCAACGTTTTGAATTGCGTCGGTTACGCTCTCTCCAGCCGCAATCATATTCACGGGCTCTGCATTCTCGATGTTATCCACGGCACGTGCGTAAAAAATATCATCGGCCGGGATCAGCGTTAAAGGAACGTTAGTTTCAAGTTCCGGATAAAGCAGCGCGAATAAGCCAGCAACATCGGCCATAGGGAACAAGTATTCGACCCGAGTGACAGCAGCATAAGGCTGTGCAGGGCGGGCAAAATCAGGATCGTAATCGACTTCCGTGTAGTATGAGATTGCGACTGCAAGTGAACGCTTTGCTCGTTCAATATCTCCAAGTTGGAAGAAGAAATCAGCAGCTTGAACATTGTAGAATGGAGCTAACTGATACAATCGCTCTCCCGCATTTTCACCATTTCTTACCAATTGGTAGCCTGTTTGCTCCACTACGTCTGCGAAGCGAATGGTAGCATCAATAGCTACTTGGCGGTCATCATCGCTACCGCTCAACTCATACTGCTCAATCGCGCCATTAACTTGGTTGCGGTAGGCCGTGGTTAATCGGCCAAAAGGTGTGCCATATTCACCGCCACCCAAGGCATCAACAAATACTTGTAGTTGCTCGGCAATTTCGTTGGTTGTCTCCACATCGCCGCTGTCATTCGCATTGTTGAGCAAAGTAAGATAAAAACTACTGTCGCTCGATGTGAGGTTTTCAACGCCGTTAGACACGACAAATTCGGTATATTCTTGTAGTGCGCTTACCCGAAGCTGACGAGCATCCTCCGCTTGATTCATCTCTGCATAACGATTCGCTACCAACCGCTTAGCAACAGCGCGAGCTTGTTGCCCGACAATTTCGTCGTCAAGGATACGCTGCACTTCGTCTGATAAATTCGCCAACACATAGCCTTCCGCTAAATAGGTATAAGCATCATTAGTATCTAGGTCGGAATTAATCTCATTGATACGAAGTTCGGCTTGAGACAAATGCGAGGCTTCCGAGTGGTAATAATAAGCAGCTTTCTCTTCATTTGACTCGTAACCTGGAAGCAAGGTAATCACTTCTTGCACAGGATCGTTCTCACCATCACTGATCGCTACCACAAATGAGGCGTTAGGAAGCCTTAAGTCAGCTTGTTCAAAACGAAACTCACCTGAGGCGCTGTCGAGAGTGAACTCACCACGCTCGGGTGGAGAAATAAGTTCGAACGTTAGTACATCACCATCCGGATCTGAGGCGAGGACCGTACCTTCGATCACGCGATCTGAAACTACGGAAATACTCGTGCTCTCGAAAACTGGCGCCTGATTCACATCGTTAACAGTAAAAGAGAACACATAAATGGCTTCGTCGCCCTCAATGCGAGCGCTGTCTGCGCCAAAGAAACTCTCCTCAGGCGTATATGTTGCACGCGTAGCATTCACACTTAATTCACCGTTCTCAGGCGCCTCTAGGACAATAGGAACTGCGCCAAAGTCGGCCTCATAAACATATGATGTGCCTTCATCTAACGTGGCATTAATCTCAATTTCTTCCTTTGGATCACTGCCTGAACCACATGCGGTAAGCGCAGTAACTAGCGCCATAGTGCCGATAAATCGAGCCTTGTTATTAAAAGTTAGCGTAACTCTCATGGTGAACTACCTTTCTCTAATGTGCGCCGTACGCATCTGCTTTAATCGATGAATACCTCAAGCTGAATCGATATTAATGCGAACCATTTTTATTTGCAAGTCTAAATGAGAATAATTCTTGATAAGTTTTTATTTCATAGCTAGGATAAGCCTCACGAACACCGTTGAAATAAACGACTCAATTTAGGGGGAACGAAGAATGCGGGAGTTTTTTGTTGGGCTAGGTGCACTCAGTTGCGTTTTTTTGGTGAATAGCTTGTCTGAAGCGCACGCGGAAGCCACCATGCAATTTGGTGAGCCGGTGCAAAAGGAATTACTCATTTCGATGGAGCAATTCTTCGCTGCTCCTGAGTACTTTATTGGTGAAACAGTGACGGTAAAAAGTGTCGTGACTGACTCTTGTACACGCATGAATTGTTGGATGCGCTTGGAAACACCGGAACAGAGTCAATTTTTCCGTATCAAAGTGAACGATGGTGACATGGTCTTTCCAATCAGCACCCGTGGCCGCACCGCATGGGCAACCGGTACGATTGAAGTGTTAGAAGGCGAGGAGCAAGTACGATATCAACTGCGCCCAGTCGGTGTCGAAATCAACTGACGATAAAGTGCATCAGGGGCTAAGTCTGGTGTGCCATAAGCGTGTTTAGGCCAGCAGATCGCCCCATACTCATCAACAGCTACCTGCGCGAATCTGGCTGGATCTTTTAACGACTCGAATACCGGACCAAAGAGTGAGGATGCCAAACATACGTCTCCCGCAGTACCATCTGAGAATAAAACGTGCAGTACATAATTAGGTTTGGCATAAACTGAAACAACACTTTCCATTTCAATTACTCCAAAGGTTGAATTCTCTGTGTTCGGCTGCTAGCTTCCAATCATCCAACAGCGCCTCCCGAGACATTATTGCCCACTCACTGATCAACGCATCTGCTCTGCGACTCATCGCTCCTATCATTCTTTGTCCGGATGCAATCTCATAAATCGCATGCCAGTCGCCATAGTAAGCGTGAAAGTGAGGCGGATTATGATCATTATAATACATGCGTATGACGATTCCGAAAAACTCACAAATTGTTGGCACCTGACAATCCTTGTCGATATGTGGAGCCTTTAATTTTATCACTGCTTTAAGAATTAGCGAGCAGAATACGCAATAACCTGGGTTTCAGGAGCTCGGTGGAGCAAGTTGTAGGCGCTCTGCGAGGAGTACGACTTGGGTTCGGCTGTACACGTCGAGCTTACGAAATATGGCAGTCATGTGAGCTTTTACCGTGGCTTCGGTAATCCCTAATTCGTAGGCAATTTGCTTATTAAGCAGCCCTTCATGTACATGAAAGAGCACTTTATATTGTTGCGGGGTGAGGGCTGCAACCTTCTCTGCAAGTTCAAGATCTGCTTGTGAAATATCTGCTATTTGCTCTCTTACGTCGGCAGGTACCCACTCTTCGCCTTCAAGCATGCAAGAAATTGCTTTGGCGATGTCGACGGAGGCAAGTGATTTAGGAATAAACCCAAGTGCGCCAAAGCCCATGCAGCGGCTGATCACCTGTGCGTCTTCCGTACCCGAAATCACCGCGATCGGTAGGAGTGGGTAATCGTTCCGAATTCGAATGAGACCATATAGATCGCCGGCGCCCGGCATGTGCAGATCAAGCAAGATTAGATCGTAGTCATCACTCTTCTCTAGCTTGGTGAGCGTAGACTCAAGCGTATCGGCTTCTTCTATCACCAGATCAGAGAAATATTTCGCGAGCGCACCGTGCAGTGCCTCGCGAAACAAGGGATGGTCGTCTGCAATTAACAGCCGGGTCATCGGCAATTACCTTTTATTAGCGATTGAGGCGATTTTCTATGAGTGAATCTACCACACTCGGATCAGCTAATGTAGAGGTATCGCCAAGCGCATCGTGCTCGTTACATGCAATTTTACGCAAAATGCGACGCATTATTTTACCTGAGCGCGTTTTCGGTAGCCCAGGCGCCCATTGCATATGATCAGGGGTAGCAATTGGGCTCAAATCAGAGCGCACCCACTGAATCAGCTCCTTCTTCAACTCATCAGTGCCTTCCACCCCATCAACTAAGGTCACGTAAACGTAGATGCCTTGCCCTTTAAGGTCATGCGGATAACCAACGGCTGCAGCTTCTGCCACATGAGTGTGCGCTACCAAGGCACTTTCAATCTCAGCGGTACCCAAACGATGTCCAGAAACGTTCAGAACATCATCTACACGCCCAGTAATCCAATAATGTCCATCCGCGTCGCGACGTGCGCCGTCGCCAGTAAAATAAGTATTTTTGTAGGTGCTAAAGTAGGTTTGCTCGAATCGCTCATGATCACCCCACAACGTGCGCGCTTGTCCTGGCCAGCTATCGAGAATCACTAGATTTCCTTCAATGGCCTCGCCATTTTTCAACTGCGCTTCAGTGGCTTCGAGCGTATTTCCTTCGTTATCCACAAGTGCCGGTTGAATCCCAAAAAATGGCGTCATGGCCGAGCCTGGCTTAAGTGCCTCTACCGAGCCGGGTAAAGGTGAAATCATGACCCCACCTGTTTCAGTTTGCCACCAGGTATCGACTATCGGACACCGGCTGTTCCCAATCTTATCGTAATACCACTCCCAAGCTTCGGGATTAATAGGCTCACCTACACTTCCCATCAGACGCAAGCTTTCTCGAGTGCTGCCTTTAGCTGCTAGCTCGCCCTTTGCCATCAATGCTCGAATTGCAGTCGGCGCAGTATAGAGAATCGTAACTTTATGCTTATCCACCACCTTACCAATGCGTGAAACGTCAGGATATGTCGGCACGCCCTCAAACATCAGCGTGGTTGCACCGTTTGCTAAAGGCCCATAAACAATGTAGCTGTGGCCGGTGACCCAACCCACGTCGGCGGCACACCAATAGACATCGTCTTCACGTAGATCGAAGGTATATTGATGCGTCATAGACGCCCAGACCAAATAGCCACCCGTGGTATGCAAAACCCCTTTGGGTTTGCCTGTGGAGCCTGAGGTGTACAGAATAAAGAGTGGGTCTTCGGCGTTCATAATCTCGGCTGGACAGTCGGCATCTACGGTCCCGACTAATTCATGCCACCAAACATCTCTCGGGCTTGAAAAAGCGACGTCGTTCCCCGTGTTCTGGAATACCACCACGTGTTCCACCGACGGGCATGCATCGTTTTCCAATGCTTTATCTACATTAACTTTTACTGGAACCGTTTTCCCGCCACGACGGCCTTCGTCAGAAGTAATAACGGCTTTCGCTTCGCAGTCATTCAAACGATCGGCAATTGCGTGAGGGGAAAAGCCCGCAAAAATAACCGAATGAACCGCACCAATCCGCGCACAAGCCAGCATCGCAATGGCGGCTTCAGGAACCATGGGCATATAGATTGCGACGCGATCGCCCTTCTCGATACCGAGTTTCTTCAAGCCGTTGGCAAATTTACAGATACGCTCGTGCAGCTCTTGGTACGTGAGTGATGACTGGACATCCACCTCATCGCCTTCCCAAATGATCGCAGTTTTCTCGGCACGTTCTGCCAAATGGCGATCAACGCAGTTGTAACAGGCGTTAAGGGCACCATCGGCAAACCACTTAATATCCACATTGCCTGCCGCAAAGTTCGTATGCTTCACTTGGGTGTATGGCGCAAACCAATCTAACCGCTGCCCCTGCTCACGCCAAAATGACTCGGGATCACGTATCGAAGCCTCATACATAGCTTGATAGCGCGCCGGATTCAAATGTTTGGCCTGAACATGTTGCTCTGATAGTGAAAACGTCTTGGCAGACATAGATACTTCCTCCGTAATCTTGTTTATGTTGTTATACGTGATCTCACTTAGGAGTGGGATTCGACTATGGTCTAAGCCATTAGACCAAGGTCTAGATTGCCAAGTGCCCTAGAATCGGTCAGTTTTTATGCACCACGGTTCAAAGAGGGTTTACTCATGCAAACCAACCATAATCATAGTAAAAAACTTAAATTGGTACAGACAGCTTCGATCGTTACTCTTTTCTTTACGGCAAGCTCGAGCGCAGCACTTGCGAGCACTGAATTCAGTGTCGGTGGCTATCTCAAATTTGATGCACTCACTACCAAAACCGACAGCGGCGCTTTACCTGCCAATAGTATAGGGCGCGACTTTTATATTCCTGCACTCACACCAATTGGCGGGCAGAGCAACACGTACACAGACTTCCACGCAAGACAATCCAGACTATGGGCCAAAGCGAATTACACGCTCGAAGACGGTAGCACCATTGAAGGCCACGTTGAAATTGATTTCCTCGGTACCCCGAATGGTGATAAGCGTATCACCAACTCTTATACACCGCGGTTGCGGCATGCATTCTTCCGATATCAAAATTGGACCTTCGGACAAACCTGGAGTAACTTCCAAGACCTTGCTATTTTGCCAGCCTCTGTCGATTTTATTGGTGTGACAGACGGCACCGTATTTGCGCGCCAGCCGCAAATTCGTTACACCGCTAGCAATGGTTTCGCATTTTCTATCGAACAGCCAGAAAGCACGGTGACTCCCTATCTTGGCGGAACCTCTCGTATTACTACGGGCGACAGTGCCATGCCTGATTTAACGGTGAGCTATCGAAACAAAGCAGGCAATATTCATTACGGTATTGCTGCTATTGCGCGACAAATTGAGTATCAAGACGATGCAACGCAGATTGAAGCGAGCGAGAGTGCTTTTGGCGTGAACCTCACCACCAAAATACAACTCGGTGACAACGATATTCGATTAGGTGTAGTGACGGGTTCAGGTCTCGGTCGCTATGTGGGTTTGAATACCACGAACGGTGCGGTACTCGATGCCAACAATGACTTAGATGCGATTGATTTAACAGCCTTTACTGCAGCGTATCGTCACGTTTGGTCAAGTAAGCTAAGCACTAATTTCACGTTCTCAGCCATCGATATCGACAACGACGAGGCCTTAACTGGCCCTGATGCCAACGAGTCAACACAACGCATCGCAGCCAATTTCATGTATCAAGTCAATCCGAAGCTTCTCATTGGTACGGAAATAAGCCGAGCGACTCGCGAATTAGGCTCGGGGGCAGAGGGAAACCTAGATCGCGTGCAGTTTAGCGCACAATACAGCTTCTAACCTGTCGTTGTAATCTCATGTTTTGAACCTTTGGGCGCTTCATGCGCCCTTTTTTCTGTCGGCTAACGTATTCTAGTTCTGATAAACTGTTGGCCAGAGAAAGAGAGGGCCGAGTCATGAAGGATGATGATACCGAGCTATTTCGTGAGCTCATGCAAGATGTAACGCCGCTCCGACAAGAGCCCATAGCGGTTGTAAAGCATGGTACAGAAAAGACCGAAGTGCATGCCTTACGTAGAGAAGCTGCGATGGCAGAGGCGCAAACCGATCCGGGGTTAGGTTTAACCGATGAAGTGCGCGAGTGGGTAGACCCCGATGGGATCATTGCCTGGCGACGAAACGGTGTACAAGATGGTGTTTTTCGCCAACTGAAAAAAGGCAATTATGAGCCTCAAGCCACATTAAACATGCACCAAATGCGGGTAAAAGAGGCGCGCATAGAAGTGGCTCGATTTATTCAAGACTGTTATCGGTATGGCGTGCGTACTTGTATGTTAATTCATGGCAAGGGCAAACGCAGCCCTGAACGACCGGCTTTACTAAAAAGTTTATGTAACCAGTGGCTACCCGAATTAGAACCGGTGTTGGCATTCCACACCGCGCATAAAAAGCATGGGGGCGAAGGTGCTACCTATGTCATGATTCGGAAAAATATGAATAGTAAACTAGAAAATCGAGAGCAGAACCGGAAGCGGTAACCGTAAGGAATCTAAAATATGAAAAAATTCATTTTAGGCGCAGTCGCACTTAGCTGCCTGAGCATCACAGGCGTTGTTGTTGCAGATGACCACAGTGAGGTTGCGCCTCGGAATATGATTATTGTAGTAGGTGACGGTATGGGTTTCCCGTACACCACGGCGTATCGCTACTTCAAAGATGGGAGGGGAATGACAACCCAAGCCGACATCGAACCTACGTTACTCGATCGCTATCTCGTAGGTGCAGCCAGTACTTATCCGGCTGACGATACATTGATTACCGATTCTGCCGCGAGTGCCACAACGCTCGCCTCACGCGTAAAAACCTATAATGGCGCGATCGGCGTTGATATCGAGAAGTCACCGGTTGAAAGTTTGATGGAGACTGCGAAAGCGGAAGGCTTCCTCACTGGCGCCATTGCTACCACACGCGTTACGCACGCAACGCCAGCCGCATTTTTCACCCACGTGCACTATCGACGTCAAGAGCGTGAGATTGCAGAACAATTTGCCCAATTCAACGAAGACGGCGAATGGAAATTCGATTTATTACTCGGTAGCGGACGTGAATTCTTTCGCTATGAAAATGAAGACGGTACGCAAGTTGACCACCTTGCTGACATGCAATCACGTGGCATGCAAGTGATTGAGTCCATAGACGGTTTAACAGATGTGCGAGCTCTGCCCCTCACTGGCTTATTTCACGAAAAAGATTTTCCATTTGTTATCGACGATGCCCCCCGACTTGAACAAATGGTTGCACAGGGTCTGCGTTTGCTGGCAGAGCAAGATGAGCCCTTTGTACTTCTCATTGAAGCCTCAATGATTGACTGGTGTGGGCATGGTAACGATATTGGTTGCGCTATGCACGAAATGCGAGACTTAGAGCTTGCCTTTGATACACTCGTTGAGTTTGTTGAGAGCCGATCCGATACCGCGCTCGTGATGACAGCAGATCATTCGACTGGCGGCTTAGCACTCGGTGCCGATGGCGTTTATCAGTGGCGCGCTGCACAAGTCAATCGCATCGGTCGTAGCCTTCGCTTAATGGCGAATGAGTTGGCCGCCATGGCAAAGATCGATTGGGAGCCTTACATCAATCAGTACCTTCCTTTTCCGCTCGCAACCGAGCATCAATCTGAGCTGAACCGTCTCGCGGCACTCACAGGCGAAAGTCAGGTGCGAGAAATCAATAAATTTTTAGTGCAGTTTGTGCGTTATCACACCGGCACAGGCTTTACGACGAGTGGCCATACAGGGGAAGATGTTCCTGTATATGCGGTCGGGCCGTGGGCAGATGCTTTTCGTGGACATCAAGACCACAGTGACATTGCAGCACAACTTATAGAATGGATTGAGGCGCGCGATTAACTGCGCGCCTCCGCTTTCTTTCGAGATTATTTTAAAGCCACCCGAGCATTTCTGAAGAGGCGCGTCCAAGCGCCGTCTTCTTGCCAATTTTCTGGATACCAAGAGTTGGCAACCGCTCTGAATACTCGTTCAGGATGCGGCATCATAATCGCCACCCGTCCATCGTGACTTACGACACCCGTGACGCCTTGTGCTGAGCCATTTGGGTTACTTGGGTATTGCTCTGTTACCTTGCCGTAATTGTCGATATAGCGAAGCGCAACCCCATTGCGGCTAGCCAATGCGCTCGCATCTTGTGCCTTACGGTAGCGTGTTTGCCCTTCCCCATGCGACACGGCAATCGGCATTTGTGAACCGACCATGTCACTAAACCAAGGTGAATGATTAGCTTGCACTTCAACCATGGCGACACGTGCTTCAAAACGCTCTGAGCGGTTCGTAACAAACTCTGGCCAATCTTGTGTACCCGGAATCAGGTCATGCAAGGTCGACAGCATCTGACAACCGTTACAGACCCCAAGAGAGAGTGTATCTTCGCGATTGAAGAATTGACTGAACACGTCTCTTGCACGCTCATTAAACAGAATTGAGCGCGCCCAGCCGCCGCCTGCGCCCAGCACATCGCCATAAGAGAAGCCACCACAGGCCGCAAGCACTTGCATTTCTTCTAAGTTGACGCGCCCCGCCAAGATATCGCTCATATGTACATCGATTGCTCGGAAGCCGGCGCGATTGAACGCGGCGGCCATTTCATAGTGCGAATTCACGCCTTGCTCACGAAGAATGGCAACTTTCGGCGCAACGCCTTTACTGATATAGGGTGCGGCAATGTCGTCGGCTGGCTCGTAAGTAAGCTTTGCGAACAACCCTGGATTATTCGTATCCGCTTTCAACGTAAATTCTTCTTCAGCACAGGTCGGGTTATCTCGTAAAGACTGCATTTGATGAGTTGTTTCCGCCCAAATAGACCGCAAAGCACTGCGAGATTCGTTGAATACAATCTGTGCATTCTGGTTGATTAAAATACGGTCGTTGGCTTCCACTGAGCCCAATGAGTACAACATGTCACTCATTCCCGCCTGTTCGAATCGATCTTGTAGTGCCAGCCAGGTTTCGTCACTCACTTGCAATACCGCGCCCAACTCCTCATTAAAGAGAAATTGATGCGCTTCCACACTTGCTGGCAAGTCAATACGCACACCGCAATGCCCAGCGAAGGCCATCTCAGCCAAGGTTGTGAATAAACCGCCGTCAGCACGATCGTGATAGGCGATGAGTTCATTGCTCGCCACCAATTCTTGAATGGTTTCAAAGAAGAAAGCAAGCAACTTCGGTTGGTCTAAATCTGGAGCGGTCGAGCCTAACGCTTGATAAACCTGCGCCAGCGCGGAACCTCCCATGCGCTGTTGACCGCGCCCTAAATCGATCAATACCAAGCGCCCACCTTGCTCTGGACGCAGCTGAGGCGTAACCGTTTTGCGAATATCTGTCACGCGTGCAAATGCTGAAATCACAAGGCTTAATGGCGCGGTGACCGACTTCTCTTCGCCTTGCTCCTGCCACGCGGTTTTCATCGACATAGAGTCTTTACCTACCGGAATCGTGATACCAAGTGCAGGACAAAGTTCTTCACCCACCGCTTTGACGGCTGCGTATAAGCCAGCATCCTCGCCTGTGTGCCCGGCTGCAGCCATCCAGTTTGCAGACAATTTGACACGTTTTAACTCACCAATCGCGGTCGCAGCGATGTTGGTAATAGCTTCCCCAACAGCCATTCGAGCCGAAGCGGCATGATCGAGTAACGCCACCGGGGTTCTTTCCCCCATCGACATCGCCTCCCCTGCATAGCTATCAAACGAAGCTGCGGTGACTGCACAGTTTGCTACCGGTATCTGCCATGGCCCAACCATTTGATCGCGAGCCACCAATCCGGTTACCGAGCGATCTCCAATGGTAATCAGGAAGGTTTTTTCAGCGACAGCCGGTAATCTCAAAACGCGTTGCACTGACTCGGCTAAATTTAGTGTTGAGGGATCGAAAAAATCCCCTTGAGCTAATGCGCTCTCAACATCCCGATGCATTTTCGGCGGCTTCCCAAGAAGCACATCCAGCGGCATATCCACGGGGTAGTTCTCAAACACCTCGTCGTAAAGCTTCAACTCACGCTCTGCAGTGGCTTCACCAACAACCGCAAAAGGTGCACGTTCACGTGCACAGATTTGCTCAAAGGTCGTCAATTGTTCAGGTGCTACCGCTAATACATACCGTTCTTGTGATTCATTACACCAAACGGCAACTGGGGGCATACCCGGTTCATCGTTCGGCACGGCGCGCAGTTTGAAGTTGCCGCCCTTACCTGCGTCATTCACCAACTCTGGTAACGCATTTGATAATCCGCCCGCACCAACGTCGTGAATAAATACGATAGGATTTTCTGCACCCATTTGCCAACAACGATCGATCACCTCTTGACAGCGGCGTTCCATTTCTGGGTTTTCGCGTTGCACCGAAGCAAAGTCGAGATCTTCGTCTGACTGCCCGGACGCCATCGAAGACGCTGCACCGCCACCTAAACCAATATTCATGGCCGGTCCGCCCAATACAATAAGAGGCGCGCCCACAGGGATTTCTTTCTTCTGTACGTGCTCGTCTTTAATGTTACCCAAACCACCCGCAATCATGATCGGTTTGTGATAACCCCGCACTTCTTCGCCCGCAAAACTATTCACCCTAGCTTCATAGGTTCTAAAATAGCCAAGGAGGTTGGGGCGGCCAAATTCATTGTTAAACGCTGCGCCTCCGAGCGGCCCTTCAATCATAATTTGTAAGGCGGTGACGATCCGTTCTGGTTTGCCGTAATCGATTTCCCATGGCTGTTCAAAGCCAGGAATTCTCAAATTAGACACACTAAAACCGCTCAGACCAGCTTTGGGTTTTGCGCCAATACCGGTGGCGCCCTCATCACGGATTTCTCCGCCTGAGCCTGTTGCAGCGCCTGGGTATGGTGAGATTGCAGTCGGATGATTATGGGTTTCAACCTTCATCAAAATATGCACAGGCTCATTATGATAACGATACTCTGTGTCTGCATCTGGATAGAAACGACCTGCAAAACTTCCTTCCATGACCGCAGCGTTGTCTTTATAAGCAGAAAGCACATAGTCAGGGGTTACTTCATAAGTGCGCTTGATCATTTTGAACAATGATTTTTGCTGAGACACGCCGTCAATCGTCCAGTCCGCATTGAATATCTTATGTCGACAATGCTCGGAGTTTGCTTGTGCGAACATATACAGTTCTACGTCGGTTGGATTGCGCTGTAATGCCTTAAAGTTGTCTACCAAGTAATCGATCTCATCCTCGGCGAGCGCGAGGCCCATGGCCACATTCGCTTGTGCCAATGCATCTCGACCTTTGCTAAGAATGTCCACTTGTGAGAGTGGCGCGGGGGCTTGCTCGGCAAAGAGGGTTGTTTCCACGGGCATCTCGGTGAGTGCATTTTCCGTCATGCGATCAAATACAAGTGCCGTTGCGGCCTGTTTTTCCTGAGCCGACAGGTTGCCCCCAAATGACCAAATCACGCCGTGCTCAACGCGCTTTATTTCAGTAAAGCCACAGTTATTTACAATGTCGGTTGCTTTCGACGACCATGGCGAGATCGTTCCTAAGCGAGGAACTACTAAAACTTGAGAATCTTGCAAAGAAAGCGACGTTGTAACGCGACCACTTAATAATTCTTCAAGGCGCAGCTGTGCGCTTTGGCTCAACTGTTTTGGGCCGTAGATGAAGTAAACCTGTTCAGCATGCACTGCGGTGAGCGGTAAACCCTGCTTCTGCATGCGGTGAAGTAATTTCTGCGCTTTAAAATGAGAGAGTACAGAGGCACCTTGAACTATGATCACGTGCTAGGCTCCAGCTTAGTTATGGGGGGAATGGAATGGCGTCATATTATACGGTGTTACGCAACAATTTGCGACAATCTCGATTGTGCAATATACCCCGTAAAGTGATATAACTAGCGGTAAGTTTCGGTAGGGCATCCGTATAAATGCAGAAAACTATAATGCTTTCAATTATTTCTCTAACAACCATGGGCAAACGCGCGGGTTGGTTGGGCTGGGCATTGATCTGCATGCTGCTTGCGAGTTGTACACAAGAGCCGGTTGAAAAGTCTCGCCTTGAACGTATTCAAGACCGTGGTGTCCTGCGTGTAGGAACGTTGATGAATCCCACCAATTACCTGGTGCGTAATGAGGTGTCGAGTGGTTTTGAATACGAATTGGCACTCGGGCTGGCGGAAGAACTGAATGTGGAGCTTGAGATCACCACGGCAGTTGATTTACGTGAACTTTGGTCGTTACTCGAGAGCGGCAACGTTGATTTCCTAGCCGCAGGCTTAGACGTGACAGATAACCGTCGAAATCGCGTTCGGTTTTCGCCCGCCTACTATCAAATTGAACAAAAATTAGTGTACCGACAAGGGACCCGAACGCGACCGCGTGATTGGAGTCAAGTCAACGGGAATATTCGTGTGGTTTCAGAGAGTAGCCATCAAGAGTTACTCGAACGGATTAATACACTTTATCCGCATTTAACCTGGAGCCAAACGCACCTTTACGACAGTGGCGAACTCCTCGACCAAGTGATGGCGGAAACCATCGATTTCACGATTGTGGATTCTCATCATCTAGACATTAAGCGTCGTTATTATCCAGATTTGAGTGTTGCTTTCACCGTGCGCGATAACGTGCCGCTGGCTTGGGCATTTCCGCAAGAAGCAGACGACAGCTTGTATGCAACCGCCATTGAATATCTGGGTGCGCGACATCATTCTGGTTATATCGACAAATTAGCCGATCGCTATTTTGGTCATGTTGAAGAATTTAATTACGTCGACACGCGGCTGTTCATTGAGGCAGTTGAAGAGCGTCTGCCGGAATATATCGAGTTATTTAGAGAACACGCAGGCGACTTAGATTGGCGTTTGCTTGCTGCAGTGAGTTACCAAGAATCCCACTGGAATCCATGGGCGCGATCGCCCACCGGTGTGCGCGGCATGATGATGCTGACCCTTCCAACCGCTCGTTCAGTTGGCGTGCGGAGCCGTTTAGATGCCGAGGAAAGTATTCGCGGCGGCGCACAGTACCTGGCACGCATGAAACAAAGAATTCCTGCGCGCATAGTGGAGCCTGATCGTACGTGGTTTGCCTTGGCAGCCTACAACGTCGGCTTAGGGCACTTAAATGATGCTCGCGTTATCACCGAGCGCCAAGGGGGGAACCCAGACCATTGGGTCGATGTTCGAGAACGCTTACCGTTACTTCGACAAAAGCAGTTCTATCGCACGACACGCTATGGTTTCGCCCGCGGTGACGAACCGGTGCGTTATGTGGGCAATATCAGACGCTACTATGATACCTTACGGTGGCTCGACGAGCAGGGTCGCATACCGTATGCTGAAGGGAACACTCGAACCGTACAAGTGAACTCTGCGGAGGATTAAATGCCACTAGCGAAAAAGCGCTTCATGCGCAACGAAAGGCGCCATCAAAGGCTCCGCAAACAGTCGAAGCAGCTCAGTGATCGGCGGCAAAAGTGGTTTCATATGAGCGAAAATGCGGGACGTGGTCGCACTACACCGGTGTGTCTGGATCCTGAATACGTTGAGCTTGGTCGCGCAAACGCTTCTTCTGCTCCCGACGATGCCTGAAGAACGCGCTTAAAAGGTCCGCACATTCGTTTGCCAGTACCCCACCCATCACTTCGACTTGATGGTTTAATTGCGGGTGCCGAACCACATTCATTAAGCTTCCCGCAGCCCCTGTTTTGGCGTCGAAAGCACCAAAAACGAGCTGCGCTATTCGCCCATGAACGAGCAAACCTGCGCACATGGGGCAAGGCTCTAAAGTAACATACAATGTTGTGTCTTCTACCCGGTAATTACCCAGTACTTTGGCCGCCTCACGTAATGCGATCATTTCCGCGTGCGCAGACGGGTCTAACTTCGTAATCACTTGGTTGTATCCTGTCGCAATGATTTCATCACGATATACAACGACCGCTCCTACGGGTACCTCGCCGAGCGACTCTGCGTTTTTTGCTTGCGCGATCGCAGCACGCATAAAGTGTTCATGATTGTTCATAGACTAACCCGGATTCACACCTTGCCACTCAACGAAGAAGCCAGCCCCTAAATAGAACAATACGGTCATACCTGCAGCCAATAATGCGTAAGGAAACTGGGTGCGCACATGCGAGATATGCTCAGCACCCGACGCAAGTGACGCAATAATTGTTGTATCGCTGATTGGCGAAGCATGATCACCGAAAATACCACCAGCAAGGGCGGCACCAATGAGTAGTGGCACCGGCATCCCTAAACCAAGCGCGAGAGGAATCGCCAGCGGTAGCATAAGGGCAAACGTACCCCAACTCGAACCAATCGCAAAGGCCGTGAGCGCAGATAACAAAAATACGAGTGCTGGGAGCAAGTATATTGGGAAGGATTGGTGGATAATCTGCGTTAAATATTCCCCAGCGCCTAAAGTCTTCGTAATGTCACCCAATGCAATCGCAACCCAAAGAATGGCCGCGAGCGGTAAAATTTTCAGTACGCCTCGTCCAATACCATAAGTAATCGCAGACAATGAACCACGAATACTGAGTAACGTGCCGGTAATTGCCACAATCAATGCTACGTAGATGGCGATGAACACACTCTTCATGCCGTCGCCATTCACTAGCGAGCCGTCGCCGGTAACAATCAGCATAGTCGGTACCATGGCGACCATAAGCACCAGAGCTAACACCACTGTGTAAACCGCGCGACTATTCACCTGTTGGCTCACTGTTGAGCTTGTGTTCGTTTGCACACGTTGCCGCTGCGCTTGAATTTCATATCCCTTCATTGGGCCGAAGCTCCAGCCACTCCACGCAACCCAAAGTGCTAAAAAAAGCGCAAAGACAGCGTAAGCATTGAGCACAACCGCTGCAGCCAATGTACTCAGCGGGTTCTCAACATTTTGCTGTCCGATCAAGCCCAGATTAAACGCCCCCCAGGCATTTAATGGAATCAGAATACAAACCGGTGCGCACGTGGAATCAATAATATAAGCGAGCTTCTGACGACTAATACCGAGTCGATCATAGATAGGGCGTGAAGTGGTACCCGAAGTCATAATCGATACGTTCGATTCAATAAAAGTAACGACGCCTAGAATCCAGGTGAACAATCGAGCACGACGTCGATTATGAACCCATTGACGATTCTCAAGTGCCTGTACGAAATGATTGAACGTTCCGCCATACTCCAGTACACCGAATAAGGCACCAATCGCAAGCGTAAAACCCCAAATGAGCAGATTGCTCGGATCGACCAAGGTTTCATATAAACTGATCGATGCTGAGACGCCACCTGCAACCCAATCTGGTTGGAACCAAAGAATATGGGCCAGAAAAACGCCCCCAACCAGAGCAAAAATAACGCGCCGCGTGGCAATGGCCACTACAATCGCCAATAACGAAGGTAACAGGCTCAACCAGCCTAAACTCTCATTCATTAAAATTCCCTAGCTCCTGTAACAGGAGATATGCGCCTACCGCCGACACATGATCATCGTCGTAATATAGAGGCGAGCCATTCTTATGTGCAAAACAACGCCCGCTACGTTGAGCCTCGCAAAACAGCTCATGCGGGAAAAATTCATCTAATCGTTGTGGATATTGTCGCTTGAGTTCGTCAATGATGGCAAATATGTATTGATTACGGGCCAGGTAAGTACTTCGCGCAACGGATGCACTCGCAGGTGCCAAGCGCTTCTCTTCATCCCATATAGCTTGCAGCCTTGCGGGGACATTCCAGCCCATTTCTGGCACAGAGTGAACAAAGATCACGTGATAATTTAGATCAATTAATTCTGAAAGAAATGCCTGCAGACCATGCTTTAATGCTTCCCGGTGCCCTAGCGCCTGTGTTTGAGGGGTACTAAATACGTGATATTCATCTAGCTCAATACCGCCCTCTCCGTTGTTGAAAGGTTCAGCTGCAAAATGAATTCCCCAACGGGCGTGCACTAACAACGTCTTAGGGAGTTGTTGAGCCCGCGCAGCGACTAGGACTTGATGACGAAACATGCCACATTGAATATCGCTCATGCGCGCTGGCGTGCGTACCGCGAACTCGAAAGGCGGACAGCCACTCATGGTTAAGTTCACACCAGTTAAACCACGTTCGCTCGAGAGCGTCTTCATCGCATCCATTAGTACCATGGCGTGACTGTCGCCAATGACCGCAAAATCGGCTTCGGCAATGGCCCGTTCCTGTCCAAATACGCACTCACGCGTGAGCTGCTCTGCGCGCAACGTGCTATCGATGCAGCTATCATTGTTAGGCAGGTAGCTCTGCGCGAGTCGAAGTTTCTGCTCGGGTGACTCTGGCGGCAATGGAGAGCACGCAGCCATGGCCAGCGCTAGCAAGGCTAACCAAAGCACACGTGCTTGCAACGGCTTACTCCCACTCAATCGTCGCTGGCGGTTTTCCAGAAATGTCATATACGACACGTGAAATACCGTCGATTTCATTAATGATGCGGTTAGATACACGCTCTAGTAAATCGTACGGTAAGTGCGCCCAACGTGCTGTCATAAAGTCGATCGTTTCCACTGCGCGAACGGCAATAACCCAATCATACTTGCGCGCATCGCCCATAACACCAACACTTCGAACCGGCAGAAATACTGCGAATGCTTGACTCACTTGGTGATACCAATCTGCTTTGTGCAACTCTTCGATAAAGATTGCATCGGCGCGACGAAGCAGATCGCAATACTCCTTCTTAACCTCGCCAAGCACCCGCACACCAAGGCCAGGGCCTGGGAAAGGGTGGCGATAGAGCATGTTATAAGGCAAACCAAGCTCCAAACCGATCTTACGTACTTCGTCTTTGAACAACTCACGAAGTGGCTCAACCAGACCCATTTTCATGTCAGCTGGAAGCCCACCCACATTGTGATGTGACTTAATGACATGGGCTTTGCCGGTTTTTGAGCCCGCCGATTCAATCACGTCGGGGTAAATGGTGCCTTGCGCGAGCCAATTCACATCTTTCAAAGACGTGGCTTGTTCGTCAAACACTTCGATAAACACACGGCCAATAATCTTACGCTTCGCTTCAGGTTCATTTTCACCTGCTAAGGCACTCAGAAAGCGGTCTTCCGCGTCGACTCGGATGATGTTCAAACCAAAATGGTCACCGAACATCTCCATCACTTGTTCGCCTTCATGCAAACGTAACAAACCGTTGTCTACAAATACGCAGGTAAGTTGGTCACCAATGGCGCGATGTAACAACATAGCAGTCACTGAAGAGTCGACCCCGCCTGAAAGGCCAAGAATCACTTTACCGGTTCCCACTTGTTCACGAATACGAGCGACGGCATCGTCGATAATTGACGCAGCAGTCCAAAGCTTTTCACACTGGCAAATATTCACCACAAAGTGCTCTAACATACGCAAGCCTTGCTTGGTATGTGTTACTTCGGGATGAAACTGCACACCATAGAACTGCTTCCCTTCATGCATTATGGCTGCATGTGGGCAGGTGTCTGTTTTTGCAACCGTACTAAACCCTGCAGGAATTTCGATAACCTTGTCGCCGTGGCTCATCCATACGTCGAGTAATGGGTTCCCATTGTCTGCAATCGCGTCTTCGATGTGGGTGAACAGAGGGCAGTCGCCAATGCGTTCCACTTTCGCATAGCCAAACTCGCGCTCCGTTGAGCCTTGCACCGCACCACCCAGTTGCGCGGCCATAGTTTGCATGCCATAGCAAACACCGAGCACGGGAACACCAGCATTAAATACGTATTCAGGAGCACGAGGCGAATTGGCCGCCGTGACGCTCTCTGGACCACCCGAGAGAATAATGCCTTGGGGGTTAAAAGCACGTATATCTTGTTCAGAAACATCCCACGCCCAAAGTTCACAATAAACGCCGATTTCGCGCACGCGGCGCGCAATTAATTGAGTATATTGCGAGCCGAAATCGAGAATCAAAATTCGATGTTGATGAATATCTTGTGTCATGCGCCTCAGCCTAATCTGTAGTTTGGAGCTTCTTTGGTAATTTGTACGTCGTGTACGTGCGATTCACCCATACCGGCCGCGGTTACTTTGACGAATTGCGGTTTCGTGCGCAGTGTTTCAATGTCTGGGCTGCCGGTAAGTCCCATGGCAGAGCGCAAGCCACCCATTTGCTGGTGAATAATATTTGCAATCGGGCCTTTATACGCCACGCGTCCTTCAATTCCTTCTGGGACAAGTTTGTCGGCCTGATTAGATGATTGGAAGTAGCGATCTGAAGAACCATGACTCTGGTTCATAGCGCCCAAGCTTCCCATACCACGATAAGATTTGTAGTAACGCCCCTGATAAAGCTCTACTTCACCCGGAGACTCCTCTGTACCGGCTAACATACTGCCCACCATGACACAGCTCGCGCCTGCCGCTAATGCTTTTGCAATATCACCCGAAAAACGCACGCCACCGTCGGCAATCACCGGAATGTTTCGCCCTTCAAGCGCCGCAACGGCGTTAGAAATTGCAGTAATTTGTGGCACGCCACAACCCGTCACAATCCGCGTGGTACAAATTGAACCCGGGCCGATACCTACTTTCACTGCGTCTGCACCCGCATCGGCTAGGGCAATCGCACCTTCCGCCGTTGCCACATTGCCACCTATTAATTGAATGTCGGGAAAGTTCTTACGCACCCATTGCACACGATCGAGTACACCTTGAGAATGACCATGCGAGGTGTCTACAAGAATGACATCCACCCCAGCTTCAACCAATGCCGCAACACGCTCCTCTGTGCCAGCCCCTACACCGACCGCAGCGCCCACACGCAAACGCCCTTGCGCGTCTTTACAAGCATTCGGTTTGTTCGCAGCTTTTTCGAAGTCTTTCAGTGTAATCATGCCCTTCAAGCCATGCTGATTATCCACCACTAAGATCTTCTCAATCCGGTGTTTATGCATGAGCCCGAGAATTTCTTCGCTCTCAGCTTTGTCTGTAACCGTAATTAAGCGTTCTTCGGGCGTCATTACATCAGCGACAATGCGATGGCTCGAGTCTTCAGAACGTACGTCTCTACCCGTTATAATACCGACTAATCGACCTTTATCGACGACAGGGAAACCATGGAAGCCATGCTCATGCGCCAGCGCTTTCACTTGCTGTAAGGTTGTGTTCGGCGTTACCGTGACTGGATCCGACACGGTACCGCTTTCATATTTCTTTACGCGGCGCACGTGTGCGGCTTGTTCGGCAATACTCATATTCTTATGAATAAACCCCATACCGCCCTCTTGCGCCAACGCAATGGCCAGTTCCGCCTCTGTTACGGTATCCATCGCCGCTGAAACTAACGGAATCTTAAGCTCTATTTCACGCGTTAAGTATGTGTTTAATTTGGCATTATTAGGAAGCACGTTAGAATGTGCGGGGAGGAGTAACACGTCGTCAAACGTGAGGGCTTCTTGGGCTAGTCGTAACATGGCAACATCTCTCACTTGGTGGACCGCAGGGGCTTAATGTTGCGGCGGTATTTTACTCATAGTGAGCCTTACAGTAAACTAAAATTTATGTTTTCCACCGCAGCAGGCGTCAAGGAAGTAGCACACCATGCAGGATAATCGCGACATTTTTACCGTTTCTCGCCTCAATCGCGAGGTGCGCGTACTACTTGAGACACGCTTTCCGTCAGTTTGGTTAGTCGGCGAAATTTCGAACTTCTCACGACCCGGCTCGGGCCATTGGTATTTCACATTAAAAGACGAAGGCGCTCAAATTAGCTGCGCAATGTTCCGCGGTAACAATCAACGCGTGCAAACTGCGGTAGAGAACGGGTTACAAGTGATAGTGCGGGCTCGCATTAGTTTGTATGAGCCACGCGGCAACTATCAACTTATTGTTGAACATTTAGAGCCAGCAGGCGCCGGTTTATTGCAACAACAATTCGAAGTACTCAAATCGAAACTAGCCGCCGAAGGGCTGTTCGCTGCTGAGCGCAAAAAAGCATTGCCAATGATTAGAACGCTGGGCGTTATTACTTCGGCCAGCGGAGCAGCCCTGCGCGATGTCGTTGCAGTACTTAAGCATCGAGATCCTGCAATGAAGGTGATTGTGTACCCTGCGCAAGTTCAAGGAACTGATGCCCCAGCACAACTACGCCAAGCATTAGCAACCGCCGTTCGAAGAAATGAAGTCGATGCTATCTTGCTCACTCGTGGAGGCGGTTCCATTGAAGACTTATGGGCGTTTAATGACGAAGCGCTTGCGCGCGATGTCGCCGATTGTCCGCTCCCTACCCTGAGTGCAGTAGGCCATGAAATTGACTTCACTATTTTAGACTTTGTCGCAGATATAAGAGCCGCAACGCCCTCGCAAGCAGCGGAATTAGTAAGCCAAGACAGGCACCATTTGGCGCAACAACTAATGGTTTTGCGGCAACGAGTTTGGCGCGCATGGCAACAGCAACTTAGAAACGCTCAGCAGCAATCGCAATATTTGCGAGCGCGGCTTGCACCGTTAAATCCAAGATTTCGGATTGAGCGACAAGCGCAACAACTCGATGATTTAACGAGTCGCCTGATTCGCTCCATGCTCATCCGAATGCAATCCGAGACTCGGCAAATAGGACAATTACAGCACCGACTACAGCAACAACATCCCGCGCGTTGGCTCGCTGAGGAGCAAATATTGGCACAAAAAAGGATGGCTCGGTTGCATCAGGCGGGTGCCCGCTTTGTGACGGAGCAAAGAAAGCGATTTGTCAGCCTACAACAGGCCCTCCAATTGGTAAGCCCATTAAATGTGCTCGCTCGCGGGTATTCTATGACCTTTGACGAGCAAGGCAAATTACTCCGCGACGAGGCACAAATAGAAACGGGCGATCTGCTGACCACCCGTTTTGCCAAAGGCTCAGTGACAAGCCAAGTGATTAAGAAAACTTAATCGTTCTTCTGCAAATGCACGTCCATTTGTGGGAATGGAATCTCGATTCCGTTCGCATCGAGCGCATCTTTGATTTTTTCCATTGTGTCCCAGTAAAACGGCCAGTAGTCTTCACTTTTCACCCAGGGACGAACAATAAAGTTCACAGACGAGTCAGCGAGCTCATTCACTGAAACGCGTGGCGCCGGGTCTTGTAGCATGCGCTCGTCGCTACTAATCACTTCCATTAGAACCTGCTTCGTTTTCTGCAAGTTCGCACTGTAAGATACACCCACAACCATATCGACGCGACGAATGGGCTCCTCCGAGAAGTTCGTGATTTCCGAGCCGGTAATACGAGAGTTTGGCACAATCACTTTCTTATTATCCGGCGTCATGAGTACCGTGGTAAACAATTCAATCTTGCTCACGGTACCCGCAATTCCACCCGCATCGACATAGTCACCCGATTTGAACGGACGATAGATCATAATGAGCACGCCGGATGCAAAGTTAGAGAGCGAACCTTGTAACGCCAATCCAATTGCTAAGCCTGCTGCACCTAAAATGGCAATGAACGATGTGGTTTGGATACCCACATGTGAGAGCGCCATGAGAAGTGCCGCAATAATGATAATAGCTCTCAAAATTGCCGCCATAAAAGAAACAACCGCATTGTCAACGGATGACTTATCGAGCCTTTTTTCAAGCGTTTTAGAGAGAAATCTCGATAAAATGAAGCCCACAATAATAATGAGCAGAGCAACTACAATTTTGCCTGACATGAGCAGAATGGCTTCTTGATTATCTTTGAGCCAGGTTAGAACATTTTCCATCTATTTCTTCCTCTCTTTTCAATGAGACATTCCAAATCTGATTAGGGTCGCTCTAAACTGAATAGATAGCGCCCCTGCGCATTCGGCGTTCCTACTACCCGTAAGATATCTCTAATCGCTTGCGGTGAGTTAGCAGATGGCCTGAGGCTTCCCGCCAGCTTGTAGCCGACATCGGTTAATTGTAGCTCAAATTCAATACCCAACAGGTTGTTTTCGGGCATCTCAACGACCACGCTCCCCTCTCGACAACTTAAACTCACATCGTAGTCTCCGATCGGGTGCCACACGTCACCCACTCGTGTGCGGACATCAAATGCCGTGCCGCGTGCGCTAAGCGTGTTACATAGCTGCTGCCCTTGCTGATACTCGGTCAATTCGAGTGTAAATTCCCCCTGCACTGGCACCAAATTGGGAATATCCAGCCATCGGCTCGCCTTGCCAAGATCGCCTCGAACGATCCAATCTTCGAGACTTGCTCCGCCAAAACTGTAAGTCACATGACCATCGAGTGAAAACGGATTTAACTCGTGACGACCCACTTGCACCTGCGCTGCCAACTTGCCGGTGAACAATGCTAATGGGAATAGCTCGACCGAGACCGCTTGAAGTGAACGCTCTGCCATACCAATACTACCGAACTGTGGATGCCATAGCGTTCCTGTGACTTGCTCTAGCCGCACGTCTGCGGGCAAAGGCGCAATCTTCACCGCGAGTCGTGCCGGAAACATAACCATAAGCGCAATGAAATAAACAACGCCCAACCAAATAATCAGCTTTAACTTCATGAAGCAGTTCTCACTTGCAAACGACGTACTCGCACAATACCGGGTTCGTTCGTTTCTGATACATCGACGGACTCCACGATCACACCACTTTGCTCAAGCGTATCAATGAATTGCAGAACTGCGTCGAAACTCACTTCGTCGAATACGAGTACACGCGCGTCGTTTTGGCTCTGCACACGCGTGATTTGCATTTCAAGCGTTGCCGCCGTGCGGTTCAGCAACCCGGGTAATGACTCAGCGCTAGTAACAACTTGTTGTTCAGCATTGTCCGAAGCTCTGAGAGCTTGAATACGGGCCGCTTGTTGCTGTATGTAGAGCGCTTGGTTACTTGCATTCTGTAGGCGTAACTCGGCACTTAAAACACCTTGCTGAAGAGGCTGCCAACCCCCAAACCACGCAACACAGATCGCGAGTAATGCACCTAACCCTTGCAATAGAACTCGTTCACGCGGTTGTAAAGCCTGCCACTTCACGCGGAGCTGCTGAAGCTTCGGTTGCAACTTCGCCTGTAATGCTGGGGATAAAAGTGAACGACTCATGAGCGACTCCGTATGGTTAATGTTCCGGCAATTTGCCCACCGCGATTCACAAGCTGCCCTTGCTCTACTTCAAGTTGTGCGCCACGCACTGCATCTTGAAATTGTTCGAAGGCTTGAAAATTACTGCCATTCGCTTGAATTCGAAGCTCACCGCTGCTCTGATCGTACTGGAGTACATTCAGGGTCAGTGTCACCTGCTCAAATGCCGGGCTCAACGCTTCCATGAGCGCGAGTAAGCTTGCCCCCGATTGACCCGTAAGCATGGCGAGTTGCGCTTCAATTTGCTGCCGCGCATTTGCAGGTAAAACCTGCGCCCCTGGAAATATGGTTTGATAGGCTGCAAGCGACGCTTGCTGATAGCTCTGTGCTTCCCGATTCATTTGCCAAACCATGGTGAGTTGGAGCAGCAAGTAGGTGCCCAAACAGACCGATGCTGCAATTGCGGGAAATTTAAAAACGCCCCAGTTCGCGCTGCGTTTTTCTTTTTGCGCATAAACGCCCTGACACAAATTAATATGGCCTGTAGGCGCTTCCAGAACTTCCTTCGCCATTGCAACTAAGGCGAGCGCCTCCGCTTCTGGCTGCAATGGTGCGGGAGGTGACTCCCACGCGACTGCCCCAAAGCAGCGAATTGCGCTCGGTGGTTCATCGAGCGCAATGTCGGTGAGCGCTAGCCATTCCTGCTGTGCCACAACCCCGTCATAACGCTCTCGACGGATCAACAGGCCTTGCTCAAACTCAGCCACAGACCAATATGGAAGGCTCAGCGGTAATGCCAACACGTCTATGTAGAGTGCGTTCACTCTCAGTCCAGCACTCGCCAACCATTGCAACCAATCGTCCATTTGTTGCCGCGCAACCACCACTACGGGTAACGCCTCCTGTAACGGTACTTGCACAGGCCAAGCAAAATGAAGTTCATCAATGTCTTGCGCGACATCATCTTCAAGTGCAAAGGGAACCACTTGACGCGCTTGTCGCCGGGACTTAGCCGGAATCTCACTGCGATGAAAGCTCATCGCGCTGGCGTCGACAAACGCCACCAGCGGGCGATTCCCGATCTGCTCTGCAACAGTCGCTAAAAAGCCACAATGTTCTTCAACACCGCTTGCGATCAGCTCTTGCGTTTGCTGATCATAAATCAGCCAATGTAATGGCTGCTCATACAGCGCAGGAAGTCGAACAACTGCAATTTCACTCATTAGCTACATATCCTCCGCGGCCACGGTAAAGCACAAAACTAGCGCCATTTGCGACGTGAATTATTGATGTTCCATACAACTCTAGATCACCATACTGAATCTCGGCGAACAACTCAAAGTATTGGCTATTAAACGTCATATCTTCGAAGTCATCGAGCTCTGTTCCCGACGATATAATGGCCTGTAACGAGGGTTCTTGTTTCACTTGATCTACCGTTTCATACCCCTCATCCCCCCGATTCGAGAGGATTTCTTCAGCGGCTGCTAAATCAATGACGCCCCGGAAAAAAGCCACAACCAATTCAGGATGATCACTCTGAACCGTATTCAAGTTGAATTGCCAGGTATCTAAACCCGGGATGACACACACATAAGGTCGCAGCTTCTCATAAATCTCCGCATTGACACCGAGCAATTGGCGAAACTCTGAAATATGAGCAAACATGCCATTGGCAGGTTGAAATGGCTGCGGTAGCGACATGTAATCTGGGTCCTCTGCACCCATTCCTTCATAGAGTTCAGTATCGTCGTCTAGCCAATCTATGAGAGTTGCAGTCAACCGTTCACTCGCGTAACTGTCAATTTCAAGTGCTTCCAACAATGCCATAAAACGTTCTTGCGCGGTCACCCGTTGCGCACTGTTATCAGGATCGAGAGTTAGGCTATTTAGATTAAAACAAGCATGTAAATCTTTTATCTCGCCCCCAATCATGCCCCCACGAACTGGATATGGCCCCTGTGAAGTTGCCCATGCTTGGTTCAAATGCGCTTTCCCTTCGTTTTCTTCAAGCTCGGTCAGTAATACTTGACGCGCCAATGCTTCTGCACTGAGCCAATGCCAGTATCCCTGCTCTGCAGCCTCTGCCGCCTGCGTACGCGCGACTTGATAACGTAGTTGCGCGCTCATTTTTACAGCAAGCACCGCCACTACCGCGATGACCAACAGGACACTGATGATTGCCACACCACGTTGATGCGTGAGTCCTCGCCTCATGGTTGTTCACCGACAGGGCGCAATCCTGAGGTGAGCAGTACACGCTCTATACGCCCAAGCAGCTCATGTTCTATTTCAACTTTCACTTGCATAGGCAGCTGATTCGCAACTCGCCAACGCGCGATCTCCTCATCGTCTTGAACCATTGTCACCCTAAAATCATTGACCTGTGTGAGCAGATTCTGAACCGTCGCATCTCCCGAGGTATCATTTACAAATACCGTATGCACTCTTTGTAACGTATTATCACGAACACGATATACCACGGGCTGAAGTTCAGAACGCGGCAATAAACTTAATGGGTTTTGCCAGCCGCCTCGTACGAAACCGATCGCCCCCATTTCACTGTCGAGTAGTTCACTGTCGTTCGTCAACAGAATATCACGTTGCTCTTCCGGCACCTGTCGGTTCGAACGGGCAACCATCTGGCGGATATCTCGGTCAAGCAGTAGCATAGTAAATTGAAGTTCCGTCATGACTTTACGCCGCTCACGGGAAATCTCATCGGATTGCGTCATTTGTAACAGCACTGCAGAGCTCGCAAGCCCGATGAGCGCCAATACGGCTATCGCAATGACGACTTCGATCAGGGTAAAACCGCGTACGTGTCTCATCTGCGCCCCACGAACGTGCTTAATTCCGCAAGCACTTGACCTTGTTCTTCTCGCCGCACACGGATCGTCACCTCACGTAAATCCTCTGTAACAGTCTCTACCACCTGAGTTTCCCAATACCACGGAAGCCCCGCTAGATTCACTTCACCGCGCTGGTTGTTTCTGGGTGGCCAACGCCCTTCTGCAGTCTCTGCAACAATAGCCGCCAGCTGATTGCCCGCAACCAACTGCGCGTAATATCTGTTTTCCAGTATTTGGGTGCTATTGAGATGTTGTGTTGCTACGGTGAGCGCAGCTAAAGCACCAAGTGCAAAAATCGATAGCGCTACCATCACTTCTACGAGCGTAAATCCGTTGCGTTTTACCATACCGCCTCATCATCACGAATAAGCTCTACACCACTGCGACCGTCTAGATTGGCATCAGCTTGTTCAAAGTTCAGCGCAATAATTCGCAACCGAAACGGAATAAACTCGCTACTCTCAAAAATAATGACTTGCGGTTCTGGTCGGCGCCTCGCATTTTCCTCGTCGTCACGCTCATCTTCGTCCGCACGTGAGAACGAGAAACCATCGTTTTCCTCTTCGTTCTCAAGTAAACGAAATTCACCAGGAATAAATTCAAATTCAATATGCTCTGGGAGACTAACAGGGGTAAGTGGTGCCTGACTCACTGTTTGCCAACGATCGCCCGACCAAACCAAGAAACGATAGCTCTTTGGCTTGAACTCAACGGCCATGATCCACTGCCGAAGCAATGCCTGCTCTCGAGCCAATAAAAACTGTTCACTCAATGTTTCCGCAATATCGCTCGGTGATTCTTCTTCAGTAATCTCGGGTAACTGCAACACCACGACCCAAGATAGTAAGCCAATAATTGCTACCACCACCATGAGCTCGATTAGAGTAAAGCCTGACGCTCTCTGAGCAGGTTGAGGATTTTCCCTAAGAAGCGTCATTGCTCGAACACTGTGTCTTAAAATTACTGAGTGCCGTCGGAATTATGCATATTCCAAGTACCGATATCATCTTGCGTTCCCGGTTGCCCATCAAAACCCATCGTAAAAATGTCATAGCGACCATTTTGGCCGGGACTTACCAACTGATAAGGGTTTCCCCAAGGATCTTCGGGTAAACGGCGAATATAACCACCTTCGCGAAAATTTCGTGGTCGTGGATCAGACTGCGCCTCGGTGACGAGCGCGTCCAAGCCTTGGTTACTCGTCGGATAGACACCATTATCAAGCCGATACATCTCCATCGCATTTTCAAGTGCAGTGAGATCACTCACAACCTTTTGCCGTTCAGCTTGCTCTCTATTTCCAAACACATTTGGAATGACGAGGGTCGCAAGGATGCCCAAAATGACGATCACGACCATAAGTTCTAACAGCGAAAAGCCTGATTGTTTCGACATATTCATATTACATCCCTATTTGTTGATTCAAATTCATAATTGGCATAATGATCGCAAGCACAATAAAGAGCACGACCGTTGCCATCGTGACAATGAGTAAAGGCTCAAAAATCTTCAAGCTTACGTTGACGATATTTGAGAACTCATTGTCTTGGTTATCCGCGCAACGCCGCAGCATTTGTTCTAATTCGCCACTGCGCTCACCCGAAGCAATCATATGCAGCATCATCGGGGGAAATAACTTACTCTTGCTCAGCGCTGCGCGCAAACTCGATCCTTCGCGTAAATCATCTGCCGCTTGTTCGACCGCTTCACGCATACGTAAGTTGCCAATCACCTGAGAAGTAATTCTCATGCCTTCCAGTAATGGAATGGCCGATGCCGTTAATATGCTGAGGGTGCGTGCAAATCGTGCGGTATTCACGCCACGTATTAGCTTTCCTAGCATGGGTAGGTAGAGCAACTTGGTGTGCACCTTGTAACGGAAGTTGGGTTGCTGCATCAACCGGCTCCACCCAAGCACACCAATAATAATTGCCAGCAACAAGTACAGCCCAAAGTTTTGCAAAAATCCTGAAATACTGATCAATAAGCGCGTTACCCAAGGTAACTCCGCGCCAATATCGCTAAATTGATCGACAATTTCCGGAACAACAACGGCCAACAAAAAGGACACCACCCCAATCGCAACAATAGTGAGCACCGTCGGGTAAACGGCGGCTTGCGTAACCTCGCTTTTCATTTTTTGGCGTTGCTCGGTGTAATCGGCTAAACGCTCCAATACTTCGTCCAAATGGCCAGACTTCTCACCCGCCGCTACCATCGCACAGTACAAATCATCAAAAATGGCAGGAAAGTCTCGCATACCATCTGCTAGCGTATAACCCTCCACAACTCGGCTTCGAACCGACATCAACATTTTTTGTAAGCGCGGTTTTTCCGTTTGATCTGCAACAGCAAGTAATGCTTGCTCAATGGGTAATGCCGCAGTGATTAATGTTGCTAACTGGCGAGTGATTAGGGACAAATCGGTCGTGCTAATGCCCCGTTGAAACAAAGGCTTCTTTTGGCTCGGCTTGCGCTCTTCTGCGGCTGCAGACTCAACAGCAACAGGGAATAACCCTTGTTGCCTCAGCTGCTGACGTATTTGCCTTTCGGTATCGGCTTCAAGAACACCGGTCTTTTTCTTACCCGCCGCATCAAGTGCTTCGTACGAGAAGGCTGGCATTTATTCCTCCCGCGTAACGCGCATCACTTCTTCTAACGAGGTAATGCCTTTTAAAATCTTGTCACGCCCGTCTTGGCGGATACTTGGGAAGTGCTTGCGTGCATATTTTTCAATGGCTTGCTCTCCGTGTCCATTATGAACCAGTTCGCGCATCTTTTCGTCGATCACAAGCATTTCATGAATACCGGTTCTGCCTCGGTAGCCACTGAAATTACATTCGGCACACCCTTTTGCCCGATAAATTGTGTGCGCTTCCGTACCGTCAACGCCCAGTAATTCTGCTTCATCTGCATTTGCAATGTGTGACTCTTTACAGCTAGGGCATAAGGTTCGTACTAAGCGTTGGGACAACACAGCGAGGAGACTCGAAGAGAGCAAGAAGGGTTCAATCCCCATGTCTTCTAATCGCGTGAGCGCCCCAGAAGCGGTATTGGTATGCAGTGTGGAGAGCACTAAATGCCCAGTTAAACTCGCTTGTACCGCAATTTGCGCGGTTTCCGCGTCTCGAATCTCACCGACCATCACCACATCGGGGTCTTGGCGCAAAATAGCACGCAATCCGCGTGCAAAGGTCATATCGACCTTCGGGTTCACTTGGGTTTGGCCGATCCCTTCGAGCGCATACTCAATCGGATCTTCCACCGTAAGTATGTTTCGGTCTTTGGTATTTATCTCCGAGAGCCCGGCATAAAGCGTTGTACTCTTCCCCGACCCTGTCGGGCCGGTGACAAGAATAATGCCGTGAGGTTTACGAATCAGTTCTGCAAAAAGAGCGCGATTCGCTTGGGTCATTCCTAACTCAGTTAAATCGAGCCGCGCGTTGTTTTTATCAAGCAATCTTAGCACTACGCGCTCGCCATGATTCGATGGCATGGTAGAGACCCGCACATCGACAGCACGACCGGCGATCAAAAGAGAAATACGGCCGTCTTGTGGCACGCGTTTTTCAGCGATATCGAGCTGCGCCATGACCTTAATTCGGCTCACTAAGAGTGATGCCAGCTTCCGATGCGGGCGCAGAATCTCTCGTAATACACCATCGATACGAAACCGAATAATCAGATCTTTTTCAAAGGTTTCAATATGAATATCTGAGGCGCCTTCTTTGATAGCTTCGCCTAACATGGCATTGATGAGCTTAATGATAGGCGCATCATCTTCGCTATCGAGTAGATCCTCTGTTTTCGGTAACTCCTCGGCGAGTGAAAATAAGTTCACCTCATTTCCGATATCCTCCATAAGCTGCTTCGCTTCAGAGGAATCACGTTGATAGGCTGGCCCTAAAATGGCGTCAAATGCGTCTGGCTCGTGCATATGCAAGGTGAGCGGTATGCCGCCCACGACGCGTTTCACTTCTTGCAGCGCAGCAAGCTCCACACCTTTCCGTGCATGCACTATTGGCTGCTCTTGCTCCCACACCAACACCACACCAAAACGCTTTGCAAATGAAAACGGCAATTTGATGTTCTGACCGACAGCGATCGACTCAAGCGCCGCCTCGCTCGGCATGTTTTCAGGCGTTACTGCCATGTCGGCATCACTCATCACTTAATTATTCTCTTCTTCAAGCTCATCAATATTGTCGAATCGTTCGCGCAAATACTGTTCAAGCTCAGCAGGCATCGGTTCCCCTTCGGGCCAATTTGGAATCAACGGCACTGCGTCATCGCTTCGCAATGAAATACCGCGATCTCGCTGCATTAATTGCTGCGCACGAATGTAGCTATATTTGCGCTGGCTTAAGCTATTCATCGTCATATCGTCGCGCACAATGGTAGGACGAATAAAGATCATCAAGTTCCGCTTTCTCGTGCTTACACTGGTCGATTTGAATAAATGGCCAAGTAATGGGATGTCACCCAAGATTGGGATTTTCGACAAACTTTCCTGTACGTCTTCATCTATTAGTCCGCCCAACACAATAGTCTGTCCGTCGCGCGCCAGCACTGTTGTCTCTAATTCACGTTTATTAAATGTAATATCGACAGCAGTTGCACCGGCAATACTCGACACTTCCTGTTCAATCAACAACTGTACGGAGTCGCCTTCATTGATTTGAGGAGTCACGCGTAAACGAATACCTACTTCGGTTCTATCTACGGTTTGGAAGGGGTTATCGTTATTCGACCCGGCGGTAGCACCGGTAATGGTTGGCACTTCTTGCCCTACTAAAAAGACTGCTTCTTGGTTATCGAGCGTAGTAATACTCGGCGCCGAGAGAATATTGGAATTCGTATTGGTCGCCACCGCTTGCACCACCGCGGCCCAATTATCTTGCACTGTGCCGAACAGTAAGCCATTGGCGTTGCCTAGTAGTTGTGCGAGTAGGGTAAAGTCACCGCGCTCATCCGGCTCCGTCGTCGTAAACTCGTTCCCCGCATTGTCAACGCGCGTCACGGTTGAGCCTTCTCGACCTTGAGCTTGTTCAGCACCTACGGCAAGCTGCCCAAGTGGTACCTGCGTACCATTGGAGTGTTGTAACATGCCGTAATCTTCACTGATCCATTGAATACCGAAATCGGTGCCATCACCTTCAAACACTTCCACAATAATCGCTTCAACCAGCACTTGCGCACGACGAATATCTAGAAGGGAAATGACATTTTCGATGGAGTTCAATAGGTCCGGCTGTGCAGTTACAACCAAGGCGTTGGTTGATTCATGGGCTTCAATGCTCACTTCCGCGCCGCTGCGTCGCGTCTGTGTGTTTCCTCCGCCTGACGCGGCTCTCTGTTCTTCAGCAATTAGCGTGTCGGTCATACCACGTAATAACGACACCATGTCTTCCGCTTTTGCATACCGCAAGTAGAACACCCGCGTATTGCCACTTGTTTCCATTTCCTGGTCGAGCTGGCGGATTAGTCGAATCACACGTTGCCGCGCACGCTGCTCGCCGCTCACCAACACTCGGTTGGTACGTTCGTCAGCCACAAGTCTGGGCACAAGCATTTCTGGCGTATTCGAACCTTGTTGAGTAAACACAGTCTGTGCAATGCGCACCATTTCCGCAGCTGAGGCGAACTCAAGTTGCACAATTTCAACGTCTTGGTCGCCCACTTGATCAACGCGACGAATGATATCAACCAGGCGATTCACCACTGCAGCGCGCCCAGTGATCATGATCACGTTCGACGGGTCGTAGTTCATGACCGCACCGCCGCTGGTTTGATCATTTAATTGGCGCAACAACGGAGCTAACTCTCTCACCGATACGTTTTGCAGGGGAACAACACGGGTGACCCACTCATCGCCCATGTTGCCGTCGTCATCGACCACGGGCGTAGGCGCATTTTTAGCGTCTCGATCCCGAATAACCTTCAACGGCCCTGTGTCCATTTCCACGACTGCGTATCCATGCACCGCGAGCACGTTTAAGAAAAACTGATAGTACTGCTCCCGATTCATCACATCGTAGCTACGCACATTAATGCGGCCGCGAACTTCAGGATCGACAATAATTGTTTTCTCTAAATTGCGGCTCACCACCTGAATAAATTCATTGATATCGGTGTTCCTGAAACTCGCAGAGAACTCTTCCGATGCAGAGCTTGAGGCAGCTTGTTGCCCGAACGCAGGCGTTGTTGCAAACACCGCTGCTAACCAAAAAATACCGATCCTTTTCAAAAATGCCATGCTCATACACCTATTCATTGGGCAGGTAGATATCAATATCAACGAACTCACCGTTTCTTAAAACGCGCACCTGAGCCTCGGTCATACCTTGTAATTCGTTCATCAGTTCCATAGCTTCCGCCATGTTTGTTAAATCGTAACCATTTATTGCCACTGCAATGTCGCCATTTTCAAATCCGAGTTCGCGAAACAGTGCTTGATCACTTTTTGGCGAGACCCGATATCCCACCAATCCGTCTTCGTTTCGCTCTGGCTGAATGGCGATCACTTCCAAAACTTCGAGTTGATCGCTACTGAGATCTGCCATCACCTCAGCAGGTTCCTCTGCCCTAGCGCCGCTAGATTCATTGCGCGTCTCTTGACGCGACGCCACATTCAGCTCGAGAGAAGCTTCACTGCCGTCACGGCCATCGAGCCAAAGTGTCTCCGTTCGGTTGTTATTCTCAAGAAGCACTCTATCGCTATAAATTTCCTTCAACACCGCGCGACTCCCTTGAATGGTATCACCCGGTATATACGTTGCTTGGTTCGATCCTTGTTGAATAATCGCGGCCGACAAGAGCGGATTCGTGCTGGCGGTTACACCCACTAATCTTATATTTAGCGTGGTTTCTGGTGCGTCTTGGACGACTCGGTTACTCGCCACCGCACCAGCTTCACCGAAGAGATGAAGTGCCTGTAGCTGCGTAACATCAGCACGTGTTGCAGTGCCAGCGCCGACAGCGACTGAAGTATGAGGAGCACCCACAGAAACTTGCGGTGTCAATATTAACCACGTTATTTGAGCGGCCCACACAGAAGCGACCGTCAACAGCACAATGGCGGCAAAAGTGCCGGCTTTTTGCCAGCTTGAAGGCGTTGAGAAACGCGAAAGTAAACTAGTTATCTGAACCACAAATTTTATAATTCTCTTGGCTTGGATTGCCATTCTATACTGCGAATTTGGATGCAACAACCTGCTAACAAAAAATAGCCTGAATCTTCTTACATCCGCCGCATCGCATGGTAAAATACTGGAATGAGGAATCAGAATCAAACCACAGAATCCACCGCCTCGGTGCGCCTTGACAAATGGCTCTGGGCCGCGCGATTTGTTAAAACTCGCGCCCTTGCTCGTTCGACCGTCATGGCTGGGTAAGTGAAGTTTCCCCCATGCGATCCTTTATTTCTTGAAGTCTATTCACTCTAGCTTTTAAAATATTGACGAAGGATTCAATTTCCATATTGTGACTATCGTTCGAGAGCGCATGTTGCTGCATAACCTCAGCCCTACCCAACATTTTTTTTGCACGAGCCAAATCAGTTGCCAACATACTAGCATTTGAAATACGGCCAAAGTCACTTTCATATGTCCGTTCATCGTACTTTTGGTCTTCCGCATAAGCAATTAGAGTGGGTGCGACTTCATCAATGACTTGCTCATCAATATTGTATATCGCGTCATCTCCATAAACTCTATTGGTCACTTGAGCCAACTCAGGAGAACCAAAAATGAGAGCGGAATTCATCAGTTGTTGATGATTTTCTGGGCCAACATTAGCCTCGACAATCCATGTTTCAATGATTTTTTTGTCTCTGACCCTTCCGAGCTGTAGCATCCAAGGACTGCTTGTATCTATGTATGCTCCCAATTCTAAGAAAGCTGAAAATTGCTCGAAAGTTAAGTCATCACGGGACGCCAAAGCGACGAATAGTGGCGTGTAATGTGAGCTAGATGTTTGCGTAGATTGTTTTAGTGGTTGGTTTATACCTAGCTTTCCATTCTCGACTAAAGCCAGAAGTAATTCGGCTCCATTATCAATTAAGCGATCGTCAGTAAAAATTGCCTGCGCGATTTCATTGGCTGTGTAATGAGCAAAGCTCTCCACTAAGTCGTCAAATTCTGAATTAATTGCGTGACCCGATTGCACGCCATCTTCTTTGTCTTTTTGCTCAGTATCATAATTCACCAGTTCGGTATCTCCTGTCACCCGTCGACTATGGTGATTATCGTTCGAAGCGACCTCCTGAGACTTGGCGAGAACCAGAAAGAGTATACCGATCAGCACCGAAACAACCAAAAACAACGCGACGTTTCTAATAAAGGTTATAATTTTCATAAATTAAAATCCTGATTTAACATGCTTCCATAAGTCGGTAGGAATATGCGTCAACAGGATCTTCCCAGATAAACATACACGCTTCTTCATGAACAATTGCTCCCTCATATGTCACTGTGTAAACATCGGAGGCAGATAAAATGAGTCTTACACCACGTTTGATATATGTGAACCCTAAAGAAAATAGGTCTAACGTAAACTCTTGCAACTCCACATCCTTATGCCACTCTTCTGCTTCACCTGATAGTTCTTGTGAGATAAATCCGATGGTTTTTTCTGGGTCAACTTTCAAGCGCCAACTACCAAGCGGTTCATCTGCAATAGCGATAGAGGCTCCGACTGTAAAAAATAAAACAATGAACAATGCGGTAAGCCTTTGCATCAACATTAGTGTGGTTCCTTTTACTTCATTAAATTTATATACCAAAATAACAACATCTAGCCCTTGAAAAGTGCGTTGATTAAATTAATTGAAGTCAAAAAAAGTACCACATGTCGATAATGAGAACAACTACCATTCGCATCTATTTATCCTTTACCCTGAGTTTTGAATACCCTGAAAAACCTCTATAATATACCTGACCACGCGTAATTCGATACGTATAGCTCTATCCAACACGCTTGGGTTCATTTTTTCCGTGTAAAGCGCGAACGAACAAACATTCCAATACATCAACAATCGTTTTATGCTCTGTTTTACAGGTCTCCGTGGTTAGTCATTTAATTTACCTTGTTCATTAAACTAAAAGGATAAACATCTAGAGCAATGCAACAAAAACAAATTCGCCTCGACAAATGGCTCTGGGCCGCGCGATTTTTTAAAACTCGTGCCCTTGCTCGTTCGACCATTATGGCTGGGAAAGTTCATTACAATGGACAACGAACTAAGCCTGCTAAGGCTGTTGAAGTAGGCGCTGAACTTACGATTCCCCGAGGTTACGATAAAATCACCGTGATTGTTACGCAATTGAGTGACAATCGAGGCAACGCCACCTTAGCCGCTGAGTTATACGAGGAAACCCCGGAAAGTGTCGCTCAACGCGAGGCAAATGCCGCAGCGCGCAAAGCCAATGCATTGTATAATCCTCACCCGCAACAACGGCCTGATAAAAAGCAACGCCGAGATTTGATCAAGTTTAAAAACCAATAGGAATGTCATGGCAGCGAAAAATATAATTCACCGTTTCACCTTTCCTCAATATCCCGTAAGAGGTGAGATTGTGCAGCTCGATACCGTTCTCAAAGATTTATGTGAAGGGCATGGCTATCCTGAACCGGTAAAAAGTTTACTGGGTGAATTGATGGCCATGACTAGCCTACTGACCGCCACCTTAAAGTTCGAAGGCCATATTAATGTGCAAGTGCAAGGCAACGGACCGGTGAATTTTGCGACGGTAAATGGCGCACATGACCAATCTTTAAGAGGTGTAGCGCGTGTGGTTGGCGAGATTACAGAGCGCACGTTACCGGCTATGCTGGGCGAGGATGCCCTACTCATCATTACCTTAACGCCCAAGCAAGGTGAGCGTTACCAAGGTGTGGTTAAAATTGAAGACAATACCTTGAGCGCTGCTATTGAACGTTATTTTACCCAATCGGAGCAGCTTCCTACCCGTGTATGGCTGCATACCAACACTGAAACCATGCAATGTGGCGGTATGTTATTGCAGATACTACCGGGCACCGGTCAAGCGGATCATGGCTATGAACATACGGTTACGCTCGCCGACACGCTTACCGCACCAGAGCTCTTTGAATTAGAGGTGGAGTCTATTTTGCATCGCTTGTACCACGAAGACGACGTGCAATTATATCCTCCGCAAGCAGTACGTTTTTTTTGCGGCTGCTCTCGTGAGCGCACAGCGATCGCATTGCGTAGTATTGATAGAGACGAGCTAAGAGAAATAATTGCTGAAGACGGCAAACTCACACTCACGTGCGACTACTGCTTAACGCAATATCACTACGATTTAGTGGATGTGGAAGCACTAGATGCGCACAATGCGCCCCCACAACCGCAATAGCGGCAGTGGCGACGTTGTGGTTATTTCTTCACAAACCTCATCATGCGCTTGCGCTTGCGCTGCTGCGACATACTCAGTTTATTTTTCTTGCCGGCGAACGGGTTATCGCTGTTCTTCGTTTCTATTTTAATGGGCGTTCCCATCAATTCGAGTGAACGCCTAAAATAGTTCATCAGGTAGCGTTTATAACTCTCAGGTAGATCATTTACTTGGTTACCGTGCACGACGATGCGCGGCGGGTTGTAACCACCTGCATGTGCGTATTTCAGCTTCACTCGGCGACCTCGAACCAAAGGCGGTTGGTGATCTTCCACAGCTGCTTCCAGAATTCTAGTTAACTGCGAAGTGCCCACGCGTTTGGTTGCACTCGCATAGGCTTCTTTCACCGAGTCAAAAAGGTGGCCGACATTCGTACCGTGGAGCGCAGAGATAAAGTGTATGCGAGCAAAGTCGACAAAGCCTAACCGACGATCAAGCTCGTCCTTAACCCATTGCCGAGCATCTTGCTCAAGGCCGTCCCACTTGTTCACTGCAACCACCACCGAACGACCTGCATTTAAGATGAAACCGAGCAAGTTGAGATCTTGATCACCAATACTCTCGCGCGCATCGATCACCATAATAACGACGTTCGCATCTTCAATTGCTTGCAAAGTTTTCACAACTGAGAACTTCTCAATCGCCTCGCCAATACGCCCGCGCCGACGCACTCCAGCTGTATCGATCAGGATGTATGCCTGATCGTCCCGCTCCATCGGTATATACACGCTATCCCGGGTTGTCCCAGGCATGTCGAATACCACCACGCGATCTTCACCTAATATACGGTTCGTCAGCGTGGATTTACCAACATTCGGCCGACCTACAATCGCGAGTTTAATCGGTGTTTCAGGATCTGGGGCCTCGAAGGTATTGTCTTCGTTAATATCGAACTCTTCAGGCTCAGGCTCCTTAAGGTCGGGGAAGTCGCCTAGTAATGGCGCAAAGCTTGCTTTCAGTAATTTTGTGACGCCTCGGCCATGAGCCGCCGCAATCTGCCACACATCACCGAGTCCGAGCTTGTAGAAATCAGCAACCGCTGAATCACCGTCAATGCCGTCCACCTTGTTCGCAACCAATTGCACTGGCTTCTCTTGTCGACGCAAATAATCGGCAATGAACTCATCTGAGCTGGTCAACCCATCTCTCGCGTCAACCAAAAACAGAACGACATCGGCTTCATGAACCGCTTGTAAAGACTGTTCTGCCATGAGTCGATCTAGGCCTTCCTCATCACCTTGAATTCCGCCAGTGTCCACCACGATAAACTGATAGCCATCGTAACGACCGCGACCGTACTGGCGGTCACGCGTAAGACCCGGAAAATCAGCTACAAGCGCATCGCGGCTGTGTGTGAGCCGATTAAAAAAGGTACTTTTCCCTACATTAGGGCGACCCACGAGGGCCACAACTGGCAACATCTATTTTCCTTTCTAAGCCAAGGCTTATTAATCAATCGCTACCATGTACACACGACCCGACGCAGTTTGCACAACGACATGGTCGCCAGCAGGGACGGGAGCCGTGTGAATAGCATCATCTTCATTTAACAATAATCGCGCTTCAATAGCGCCAGAATTAATGTTTAACCAGTGCAGATACCCGAAACGGTCGCCTACGACAAAACTATCGCTATGTAATGCAGGTTCGGTAACGCTGCGATAATAAAGGTCGTTATTACGCCAGCGCTCATTCCCGGAGAACCTATCGGCGCTAATCACGTGGCTTTCTTGTGTGACCACGAGAAGTCGGTTTCTTAAAATCTGCAAAGGTCGAACAGAGGCGTAATCACGCTTCCATTCAATATCACCACTCATCAGGGCGAACGAGACCGTTTCACCGTTAAACGCTGACAAAATGGCACTTGAACCTACGACTAAAGGAGAAGAGTCTACATCCACCATACGCTCTAACTGTGAACTTCCTTGCGGCGCCGAAACTCGTTGTTCCCATGCCAACCTGCCGCCTTCCAGCAATACCACTAGGGCTTTACCCGTAGCGGTTCCGACCACAACACCACCACTGACGACCGTCGGCGTTGAAGTTCCTCGCAAACCTAGTAGTGCGGTTTCTTCTTCATATTCCCACACCGGGGACCCGTCTTCTGCATTCAACGCAACCACAAAGCCGTTACTCAAATGCACAACCACATGCCCCTCTCCAACCGCAGGCAGCCCAACCAGCTCGCCTTTCAGATGCGCAACCCACTGGGTTTCGCCGGTTGCTTTGTCGAGCGCGTAAAGTTGACCGTTTTCTGTAGGGATGTACAAGGTATTACCAACTACCAGCGGGCCCGCAGAAATTCTAGCCGGTTCGCCACGAGGGAATTTCTCGAACCAACGAGCTGCTTCCGCAAACTCTCGTTCCCAAACACGGTTACCGTTGCTGCGATTTAATGCCACTAACAAACCGTGACGGTCTGCGACATAGATCATGTCTCCGTCAACAGCAGGTTGCAACCGAGAGAAATGTTCTCCGCTGCCGGTACCAATGGTAGCAGACCAAAGCACACGTGCTTCTTTTGTTGCCTCGATAGGCTCTAAATCTGCATGTCGTTTAATATCATTAGAGGAGCACCCAACTACAAAAACACTGAGCAGAAGAACATTTCCAACTATTTTTAAAAATCTCATTATTCTGCTGCCGCCAAATTATCTAACTTCATTTGTAACACGCGATTCAATTCGTTGTCGCCGCTCTCAAGCGCACTTGCATACGCTGCGCGTGCAGCTTCACGGTTACCTCGAGCCAACTCAATGTCACCCATCACTTCACCTTTGATTGCTGCAAAACTCTCTTGGTTCACAGATGTAAGGGCGGCTTCCGCTTGATCGATATTACCCATGCTCAATTCAACGCGCGCAAGGCGCACTGCGGCAATTGCTTTCACTTCTGTTGCAGTCGCTTCATTCATAGCTGCACGAAGCTGTGTTGTTGCTTGCTCAAATTCACCCGCTTCTACAGCACTTTTCGCCACAGCCAGGCGCGTTAACGCCGCATAGTCAGACTCACCCAAATTTGCAAGTGCAGCATTTGCGTCTAGCACGCCTTCATTTGCGTTCTCGATTTGGTCAACAATGCTTTTCACTTCAGCCGTCGCAACTTGCTGCTCTGCCAGCTGTGTCCCCTGATAGTTGCGCCAAGTGAACATGAGCCCTAGCCCCACGACTAAGCCCCCGACAATCCAAGGCCCGTATTCTTTGATAAACGATTTGACCTGTTCAACTTGTTGATCTTCTGTTTCCACCGCTGTGTTCCTCTCTTCTAAAATTCTGTCGATTGTAAAAGCTTAAGTAATTCTTGATAACTCAATGTGGCTTGCGGTTTGTCTTCACGCAAAAATTTCACCGTAATGGTTTGCTCAAGTATTTCTTGCTCGCCTAAAATAAGCGCTAATTTTGCACCGCTCTTGTCTGCTTTCTTCAACTGCTTCGCGAAGTTGCCGCCACCGCAGTGTTGTTGCACGCGTAACGTCGGTAATGCATCTCGTAGGCTTTCGGCAATTTGCGTTGCCGGAAGTTCCGCAGCCTCGCCCATTGCTGCAATATAAATATCGACCGGCGCCGGAACTTTCAAAGTGTCGGCAAGCTCAAGCATTAATACCAACCGCTCCAGCCCCATGGCGAAGCCGACCGCTGTAGTTGCCTTACCGCCTAATTGAGCGACCAATCCATCGTAACGCCCCCCTGCACAGACTGTACCCTGCGCACCTAAACTTTGCGTGGTCCATTCAAAAACGGTTCGGTTGTAATAATCTAAACCTCGAACCAATCGTTCATTGTGAACATAAGCAATGCCCGCCGCGTCAAGCCTTGCGCAAAGCTGACTGAAGTGCTCACGAGACGCATTGTCCCAATACTCTGAGAGCTTCGGTGCGTGCGCTAAAACATCCTGCATCAGAGGATTCTTAGAGTCTAAAACACGCAGTGGATTCGAGGCTAAGCGCCGCAAGCTATCTTCGTCAAGGTCTGCTTCATGGGAACGTAAAAACTCAGTTAAAGCCGCCCGATATTCCGCGCGCGCTTCATTCGATGCGAGGCTGTTAAGTTCAAGTGTCAGATGTTCAGAAATACCGAGCAATCGCCACAAACGTGCGGTCATCAAAATAAGTTCAGCATCAATATCAGGCCCGTCGAAGCCAAACGCCTCAACGCCCACTTGATGGAATTGCCGGTAACGCCCTTTCTGCGGACGCTCATGACGAAACATCGGCCCCATATACCAAAGCCGTTGCTGCTGGTTATACAAAAGCCCATGTTGGTTACCCGCACGAACACAACTTGCCGTGCCTTCTGGGCGCAAGGTCAGGCTATCTCCATTACGATCGTCGAACGTATACATTTCTTTCTCGACGATATCGGTCACTTCACCAATAGAACGCTTAAAAAGCTCTGTTTGTTCTACGATTGGCATCCGAATTTCTTGGTAACCATAACCGGCGACCAAATTTCGAATGGTCATCTCTAATATCTGCCAAAGACCCGACTGGTCTGGCAAGATATCATTCATTCCGCGAATTGCTTGCATCTGTTTTGCCACAGTGTAGGCCTTCTTCTACTACTTATTTGGTGTCAGTCGCATCCACAACTGGAATGCGCTGCTTCTCGTCTAGCCTCGCTGCGTAGGCTCTAATTTTTGCCTCAAGCTGATCAACAATTTGAGTATTGTCAATACGCTCACGTTGTCGCTCTCCATCCATATAGAATCCGCTGCGTGTCTTTGCACCCGCGAGACCTAGATGCGCCACTTGCGCTTCACCCGGACCATTCACTACACACCCAATAACAGACACGTCCATTGGCACCGTAATGTCTTCGAGGCGTTGCTCTAGGGCGTTTACCGTGGAAATAACATCGAACTCTTGGCGAGAACAGCTCGGGCAGGCAATAAAATTAATGCCTCGCGCACGGATACGAAGCGATTTTAAAATATCGAAGCCGACTTTAACTTCCTCTACAGGATCTGCAGCCAGCGATACACGTAACGTGTCACCGATGCCTTCCGCCAGCAACATACCAAGCCCGATCGCCGATTTCACCGCGCCGCTTCGTGCGCCTCCGGCCTCTGTAATACCGAGGTGGAGAGGTTGTTCAATTTCTTTTGCCAGTAAACGATACGCATCAACCGCGAGAAAAACATCTGACGCCTTCACGCTTACTTTGAAATTCTGGAAGTCGAGTCGCATTAAATAATCTACATGGCGCATCGCTGATTCAACCAACGCAGCACCCGTGGGCTCGCCATACTTTTCTTGTAAATCCTTTTCTAGAGAGCCGGCATTCACCCCAATTCGAATCGGAATATTCTTGTCTCGCGCCGCATCGACGACTGCCCGAATACGCGCTTCATTACCAATATTGCCCGGATTAATGCGCAAACAATCGGCACCATACTCCGCAACTTGCAGCGCAATACGATAATCGAAGTGTATATCTGCTACGAGCGGCACCGGGCTTTGCTCTCGAATGAGCTTAAATGCTTCAGCGGCGTCCATCGTCGGTACAGATACACGAACAATATCAGCGCCCGCTGCCGCAATTGCATTGATCTGCTGAATAGTCGCTTGGACATCAGTCGTAAGTGTATTGGTCATCGACTGGACGGAGATAGGTGCACCATCACCTACAGGCACACTTCCTACATAAATTCGACGACTCTTTCTTCGTTGAATTAGATTTTCAGTGTTCATCTTACCCCGACACTGGCCATGTAAATCGAGCGACACGACCTTGTCTAAACTGACTCATATCCACGCGCTCACCGCGGTACCACATTTCCACCAAATCAGGTGCTCCTAACTGAATCGAGTAAGGCGCCTCCCCATTTAAAGGCATTATGTAACCAGTACGCTTGACGCCCCCGGCAATATTTTCTCCGCTCGCATCGTCAATTCGAACCCAGCAGTCACCGCGAAAATAAAAAACCAAGTCGCCAGCATTTGGATCGACATCGTCAATACTTGCATTCTCGACCGACGCATTCGGTGCGGGTTCTTCCTCTACCACTGATTCATCTACTGCCGGCGTGATCTCCGCGGCTGGCTCATTTTCTAACGTTATCTCACCTTCAATTGGAGACTCTGAGTTTGTTTGAGTTTCAGTAACCGTCGGTTCTGGAACCTGTTGTTGCGGTGACGCTTCCTGCACCTCGGTTTCGTCCTGCGGAGTCTCATCTATCCACTCATTTTCGGACGTTTGTTCAGCTTGCGCTTCGTCAGAGAATGCTTCAGCAGGATCGTTCTCAAGCGATCTTTGCGGTAACTGAGTCGCACGCTCATCTTCATGATTTGCTTGTTGCCATGCAAACAAAACCACTGAGGCGAGAATAATAGCAGCTATCACATAGGTAAGAATCATCAGCCGGCTATCGGCCGTCTGTTGCTTCGTCCGCCGCGAGAAACTCTGCATCGCGTCCTTTCTCGGTGCTTCTAGCCCGAGTTCGTAGTAAGCCGCTAAAACTTCCTCTTCGGGAATCTCCAGTAATTTCGCATATGCACGTAAGTACCCACGGGTGAATGTTCCCGCCACTTTGGGGTCAAACTTGTTCTCTTCTATCTCTTCAACAAGTTGCTTACGCAAACGCAATCGCGCTGCGACATCAGCAGTAGTTAGTTTTTTTGCTTCCCGAGCAGCACGCAAAATATCCCCTGGGCGAGGCATAGGGGCTTCGAACTCTGCTTCCGATAATTCTTGTTCGTGTGTCTCTGGTTTCTGTGTCATGAGAGCCTAATTTCTTTGCGCAAACCCATCCGTAAGTGCGTCTGTTGCGCTCCCTGCTTGCTAGGATACCGCTTTTACTGCGATCGCCTGGCCACCCTTTTGTTTTTGTTGTTTTTTAAGTAACCGTTTCGTGCGATCAACCACATCGCCGACCAACTGCCCACAGGCCGCATCAATGTCATCACCGCGCGTTTTTCTAACGATAACGGTATATCCATGTTCCATCAACACTTTTGCGAATCGATCTATGCGTGAATTACTAGACCGGCCATAATCGGCTTGCGGAAACGGATTAAAAGGAATGAGATTAATTTTACTCGGTGTTCCTTTTAATACCTGCGCAAGTTGGTGCGCTTGCTCAGTGGAATCATTTACGTGGTCAAGCATAACATACTCAACCGTAACTTTAGACTGTGCCTTTGAATTCTCAATATATCTGCGCGTTGAAGCGAGAAATTCTTCAATCGGATATTTTTTGTTAATGGGAACAATTTCATCGCGCAGTTTATTGTCCGGAGCGTGCAAAGAAATGGCAAGCGCAACGTCAATCTGCTCGCGAAGTAGTTCAAGTGCGGGCACTACGCCCGAGGTCGACAAGGTAACGCGACGTTTCGATAAACCAAAACCGAAGTCTTCGAGCATCAACTCCATCGCTGGCACGACGTTTTTCAGATTCAGTAAAGGCTCGCCCATCCCCATCATGACCACATTCGTGACGGCTTTTACACCTGTTTCACCAAATGAGCCTAAGAGCTTGTTCACTCGCCAAACTTGTCCGATAATTTCGGAGACTTTCAGGTTTCGATTGAAGCCTTGGTAACCAGTTGAGCAGAAAGTACATTCCAATGCACAGCCAACCTGCGAGGAAACACAAAGCGTTGCACGGTCATCTTCAGGGATCCAGACACTTTCAACTTCTTGGCCGTCACCTAAATCCATTGCAAACTTAATGGTACCGTCGCTAGATTGCTGCTGTACTTTGATTTCTGGCGCTTTAATTTCCGCAATTTCGGCAAGTTTTAAACGCAAGGGCTTGTTCAAATTTGTCATTTGTTCAAAGTCGTCGACGCAATAATGATAAATCCATTTCATCACTTGGTCGGCACGGAATGGCTTTTCGCCTAGTTCGGCAAAAAAGTCGCGCAACCCCGCACGATTCAGATCAAGTAAATTTATCTTTTTGGTCGTAGACATACCCTTACCTCTTACCCAAGTATTGCTAAAAAAGGGGCCGAAGCCCCTTTTTTCCGCGTGAACTTCGCTTTTATTTTAGCGTGTACGCGCGCAAATTTCTTCGTCTTTGAAGAAGTAGCTAATTTCACGCGCCGCAGACTGAACGGCGTCTGAGCCGTGAACCGCATTTTCATCAATAGAAACAGCGAAGTCTGAACGTAGGGTACCAGCTGCTGCCTCTTGTGGGTTCGTTGCACCCATAATTTCGCGATTCTTACGAACTGCGTCTTCACCTTCCAACGCCATTACAACGATAGGACCTGAAGTCATGAATTCAACCAATGCGCCAAAGAACGGACGCTCTTTATGTTCTGCGTAGAAACCTTCTGCCTGCTCTTTGCTTAGGTGCATCATTTTCTGAGCAACTACGCGCAAACCCGCGGTTTCAAAACGGTTAACGATCGCGCCAATTACATTTTTCGCAACAGCGTCGGGCTTAATGATGGAAAGTGTGCGTTCCAAAGCCATGATTTCACTCCAGTTAGGATAATCTGAGGGGCGAAGATGACGCCCTGTGACAAAAATTCGCGCGAATTATACGTGAAATAGAGATTAAAGCCCAATAAAACTTTTTTCTCAGCTAGACGTAAAATGACTTGTGTTCTTGGGTATTTTAAATTTAGTATGGACGTCTATACTTCCATTCGTTTTTTGAGGTTTGTATGTCAAAGCAGTTACAAACAGCAACTTTTGGCGGCGGTTGCTTCTGGTGCGTAGAGAGCGCATTTAGTCAGTTGCAAGGTGTGCTCGCCGTACAGTCTGGCTATGCGGGCGGGCTCATTGAGAGTCCGACCTATGAGCAAGTGTGCACAGGCACAACGGGTCACGCAGAAGTGGTACAAATCACTTTTGATGCATCGGTGATTAGTTACAGTGAATTACTCGAAGTTCTTTTCGCGATTCACGATCCAACGCAATTAAACCGCCAAGGCAATGATATAGGAACTCAGTATCGCTCCGTTATTTTTTATCATAACGCCGAGCAACAAACTCAGGCGGAAGCATTTGTTCAACAGGTAAAAGCAGATGAAATTTTTGCGAACCCTGTGGTTACCGAAATTTCACCTTTGGTGAATTGGTTCCCTGCAGAACTTTACCACGCAGATTATTACGCTCGAAATTCTGAGCAACCATATTGCGCGGCGGTCATTGCGCCGAAGTTAGCAAAGTTTCGTGCAACTTTTGCCAGTAAATTAAAAACCACGCAAGCGGCTTCTGACTACGGTTAAACCGGCCAGAAGCTCCCCGATTTGCGTAACGCCACCACTGTTTCAGTGACTTGCTGTACAGTGGTGTCGATGTCCTGCTCCGTGGTATAGCGGCCCACACTAAAACGTAACGAGCTCAAAGCAAGTTCGCGCTCCACCCCAAGTGCTTGCAGTACAAAGGACGGTTCGACCGTCGCAGAATTGCAGGCAGAGCCCGAAGAAACTGCAACTCCGTTGAGTTGCATGAGTAACGCATCACCCGGCACGTCGCTAAAGCTGACATTTAAGATGCCATCGATCCGTGGTGCGCCTTCACCATTTACCCGCACACCACCGATCGCTTCGAGCCCTGCTCGTAAACGTTCGCGCAAGGCATATAAACGTTCACGAGTCTCCTCTAAATCTTGCGAGGCAAGCAAGGCTGCCGCGCCTAAACCAACAATTTGATGGGTTGCTAATGTACCCGAGCGCATGCCACGCTCATGCCCACCGCCATGTATTTGGGCACGCAATTCAACACGCGGGTTGCGTCGTACGAACAATGCACCGATTCCTTTCGGGCCATACATTTTGTGACCCGAGATAGACAGCAAGTCGATCTCTAACGCTTGTACATCGACCCGTACTTTGCCGACACTCTGCGCACCATCAACATGCATCAGCGCACCTTTTTCATGCGCCATTTGAGTAATCTTGGCAATATCTTGGATAACGCCTGTTTCGTTGTTCACATGCATCACAGAAACCAAAATTGTGTCGTCTCGAAGGGCGTCACGAAGCACATCTAGGTTCAACAAACCGTTCTCTGCTACCGGTAAGTAAGTGACTTCAAAACCCTCGCGCTCAAGCGCAGCACAAGTGTCGAGAACCGCCTTATGCTCAGTTTGTAAGGTAATGATGTGTTTACCTCGCGCCTGGTGCGCATAGGCAACACCTTTAATTGCCAAGTTATCAGACTCAGTGGCCCCAGAAGTAAAGACAATCTCGCGCGGATCTGCGTTAATTAAGTCCGCAATTTGATGCCGTGCCTCATCTACACGCTCTTCAGCTTGCCAGCCAAAACGGTGAGAGCGCGAAGCCGGGTTGCCAAAAACCCCAGAAAACGTCATACATTCAGCCATCGCTTCAGCGACTCGCTCGTGCACAGGTGTTGTGGCCGCGTAATCTAAATAAATCATTCCTTGTCGGCTCCTGTCTGTTCACCGTTGCCCCCCAAGCGCTCAAATGAAGCGAGTACGCCACGTAAGATGTTGAGTTCGTTGTGATCAGGACGAGCGCGCACGAATATACGCCGAAGCTTATTCATAATTTGTCCGGGGTGCTTGCGAATAATGAATCCTGAAACGGTTAAAGTACGCTCCAAGTGAGCAAGGAATCCTTCAAACTCTTGGCTTTCTGGGTAGGCCTCTGCAGACGTTTGCTGTGGCTGCTCTGTGCGTTGTTTCTGAAGCCAAGCCATGCGCACTTCATAACTCAAGGTTTGCACAGCCATCGCTAGATTTAGCGAGCTGTATTCTGGATTTGCCGGAATATGCGTATGAAATTGACTTTTCTGTAGTTCTTCGTTCGTTAAACCGCTTGCCTCGCGACCAAAAACGAGCGCAACTTTACCGGAAGCACCTTCAACAACTGCTTTCTCACCTGCTTCTCTTGGGTCTAACATCGGCCAATCGAGCGTGCGATTCCGAGCACTGGTTGCCATGACAAGCTGACAATCGGCAATCGCTTCATCTAAGGTCGCAACAATTTTAGCATTTGCGAGTACGTCCGTAGCGCCTGCCGCTAAAGCTTGCGCTTTGCCCTCTGGCATTTCCTCAGGCTCAACTAATACGAGATCAGTAAGTCCCATGGTTTTCATAGCACGGGCTGCAGAGCCAATGTTGCGCTGATCCGAAGTGTTTACCAAAACAATACGTACATTCTCTAACATGCTAAAAAACCTCATCGATAAGTCTGGCAAATTCTATCACAGGAAACTGCGTACAGGGGAGCAAAGCGCATTGCGTTTTACGCCGAAGATGTATATAATTTGCGCGTTTTTTGAACACCGCTCTTTATCATTTTTGGTAACCATCGAAGGAAATTCGCATGCATGCAATGTTAAATATTGCCGTGCGCGCTGCTCGCGCTGCCGGTAAAGTACTCGTAAAAGCTTACGAGAACCCACAACTACTCGAAGTCGCAACTAAATCAGAAAACGACTTTGTAACAAACGTAGACAAGGCTGCAGAAGAAGCGATTATATCGACCATTCGAAAATCTTACCCGCGCCACTCAATTCTCGCCGAAGAATCTGGCCAACAAATCGGCGACGATGCCGACTACCAATGGGTAATTGACCCGCTCGATGGTACCACTAATTTTATGCGCGGAATTCCGCATTTCTGCGTTTCCATAGCGCTAACCGTCAAAGGTGTTCCGCACCATGCGGTCGTTTACGATCCAATGCGTGACGATCTGTTTACAGCATCACGGGGAGCAGGCGCGCAATTGAATGGTTACAGAACTCGTGTAAGCCAGTCTAAAACTCTGGAAGGCACGTTGCTCGCAACCGGTTTCCCTTTCCGTATGAAACACATTCTCGAAGATTACCAGAAGCTATTCAGTGCCTATTTCATGGAAGTAGCAGACATTCGCCGCATGGGTTCTGCAGCGCTTGATCTAGCGTATGTGGCCTGTGGCCGCCTAGACGGGTATTTCGAAGCAGGCCTAAAGCCATGGGACACGATGGCAGGTGAGTTACTCGTGCGTGAATCTGGAGGAATGATCACTGACTTCTCAGGCGGCATGGAGCAGCAATTGAGCGGCAATATTGTTGCCGCGAATCAAAAAGTGATTCAACAAATGCTGGTACAAATGAGAAAAACGCTCCCAGCAACTCTACTCAAGTAGAGCCTCTCTCCAGAACGCAAAAATGCCAGCCTCAAGAGGCTGGCATTTTTTTATAATTCGAGTTCTTCTAAATCGAGTTCGTAAGCGTAATCAATGTCCGCTAACTCTTTTTTTAAGCGGTGACGCTCTTTCAACGCCTCAATTTCTCGCCATTTGCGTTTCGTTCTGCCTTTACTACTTTTGTCTGCCACATTATCTAATTCGTCAGAGTGGTCCATGGGATCCTCCTTGTTGTATGGCTTTTTATGGTTCTTAACTTAGCGCAGTGATTTTTTATCACATAAGCACAAAGGTTAAAAGAATTTTGTTACGAGATTATTAACAACCACTTAAAAACCAAGCGAATCATTGCAAATGGCTTGCCAAAAAATGGGCGCTCGTTGTTTTTCTGTAAGCCAACAATTCGCTTTCCTGAAATGTTCTTGCTCGAAAAATCCTCGATAAGCCGACAAAGGTGATGGATGAACCCCATTGAGTACAAGATGATTGGAGAGATCGATTCCCTTCACCGCATTTTGTGCGTGCTTACCCCATAACATGAAAACAGCAGCAGGACCTTTTGCTACTTGAATTAGAATTTCCTGCGTAATTTGTTCCCAACCAATCCCCTGATGCGAACCAGCCTCTCCTGCGCGCACGGTTAACACCGTGTTTAACAGCAATACCCCCTGCTCTGCCCAGGCCGTAAGCGTGCCATGCTTGGGCGTATCGAAGCCATCGATTTCTAGTGCTAATGCCTTATAGATATTTACCAATGACGGCGGCGGTTTCACCCCAGCAGGAACAGAGAACGCGTAACCATGTGCTTGCCCCTCGCCGTGATAAGGATCTTGACCCACAATAACCACTTTCACTTGCTCTGGCGTAAGCGCCTCTAGTGCGTTAAACCAATCTTTCCGCGCTGGATAAATCCTTTGGCCGTCGGCTTGCTCCACTGTCAGCCTTTGCTCAATCTCTGCCAGCGTTGCTTGTCCTTGCTCACTTAACGCCAACTTCCACGCTTCAGGAAATACCATCGTCATTTCTTCTCTCTATCAATAAATTGCGAAATTCAGTTACAAAAAAGGCCAGCATAAGCTGACCTTCTTTTTCGTGCTTTCAATTCTTAGAAAGAAACTGAGAAGCTCGCAGATACGTAGTCACGATCTTGCGTCGGATCGTAATCTGCACCATCAAAGCGGTTATATGCAATGTCGATATTGTACTTGCTTAGGTAGTTCGCACCCAAGATTAAGCCCAAGTTACGACGACCTTCGATAAAGTTCGTGTTCGGAGAATGACCCTTTACGTCATGACCAAAAGCGATGGTCGGTGTTAAGTTCCAACCCATAAATGCGTTAGAGTATTCAAACACGAGGCGTGTGCGATAACCCCAGCTTGTGCTCGTCACGAAGCCTTCACAGTTCATGTTCGGTCCACCAGGGTTGCCTAAATCGTTCCCCGTTAAACACTTACCATATACCGGGTTACGACCGAAGCGCTGCTCATCTAGGCTTGGTAAATCCGCCACGTGGCTTACGCCCACCTCACCAATAAAGGTAACGCGCTGTGCACCAAATGCTTGGTCGAAGAACTGCAAGAACGTGGTTTGTGCTTGCCATACTTCGAGTTCTTCGTAACCACGTGCTGCACGACCTTCGGGAATTCCATTCGGACGCGCTTCTTCTATACGCACGGTAAATGAGCTCGGGACTTCCGGACGCAAGCCGGCAGTCAAAATTTCAGTGGTGTTAATCTGTACCGCTTGCTCTGGGCGATAGCTGACTTCACCACTCCAAGACCAAGTCCCCAGTGTCGTACTGAAGCTTGCACCAAAGATTTCGTTATCTTCTGGGTACTCAATGAAGTATTGCGGACCGAGTGTTGAAACCACGTTGTTACTAATTTCAGTAGTACGCCAGTCATAAGCAGAGATGATCGGCGCTGTATCATGTACGTTCAAATAATAAAAACCGAACTCTGTGTCTAAACCGAAAGAGTAGTAGCGGAATGACACACCAAACTGACCATCATCGCTCGCTAACTCGTCGTCTGCACGAAGCAGGTATAAGCCTGCCTCGACAGATTCAGCATCAGAAAAGGTTGTATTTGCACCCACTTCTGGGTTCAAAGTCACCTTGTTACAACCCGGACCGCCCAAAATATCGACTGACGAGAAGTAAGTACCGCAGCCATCAAGCTTCGTATTATCCCATTCGTACATCACAAATGTATCTAAGCTTAACTGCTCAGTTAAACCCAGAGAGAAACTCACCATGCCCACTGGCAGTAACGCTTCACGCAGCTCTGCACCTGGACGACGAAGTGCGTTCACATCGGCAGGGTTAATTGCGTTAACACCATTCACGATAAACGTACTCTCGCCCCAGCTCAGCACTTGGCGACCGATACGTAAATCTGCTGGCATGTTGCCAATATCAAAACCGGTATAAATAAACGCGTCTAACAGGTTGATACCGCTACCTTTCGCATAATCATCGAAAGCATCTGTGTTCAAACGCGAATTCGGCGTGTAGTTATTCGCTGTGTGACCGTGCAATACATCTGCATTTTCAAGAACGTCGTCGTACCAATAATTGAAACGAATGAACGCCCCCGTGTTGCCACTGCCCGTGATGTTAATGTCATGCACACCGCGGAAAACGAAATTTGCAAGGTCACCCTTGTCAAAGTTCAGATTACCGTCGTCGGCTACGCCCGACTGACCGCCACCGCCTTCCCAGTTACCCGGATGCAAAATCGACGGATCACGATCTTCAACACGCCACAGCGCACCGATCGAGAAAGTCGAGTCGAATTCAACGTTCAAAGGCCCTAGATCGAATGTCGCTGCATTTGCTGCTGGCATTGCGATTGCGACTGCCACGGCAGACGCGAGAGGGAGTTTTTTGAATACAGATGTCATTTTTTTCATTGTTGTTGCCACCTATCCTGCGAAACCCGGAACGGGAGTCCCTGGCGAATATTTTTCAAAAATCATGTCTGATTGTGCTGAGAAGCGCAAGCTTTAACCTCATTCAAACACAAATTTTTGTTAAATTATATATTCTTGTTGTTGTTTCTTAATCGAACTTAACAAGCAGGTTAGCAAATCACTGACCTGCTTGTCACGTGCTTAAGATATCGCCTTTTCCAACTCAGGCAAGACTGTGAACAAATCGCCCACGAGTCCGTAGTCTGCCACTTGGAAAATAGGCGCTTCTTCGTCTTTGTTAATTGCCACAATCACTTTCGAGTCTTTCATACCAGCAAGGTGCTGAATTGCACCGCTAATACCGACTGCAATATATAGCTCTGGCGCAACAATTTTACCCGTTTGCCCAACTTGCATGTCATTCGGTACGAAGCCTGCATCGACTGCGGCGCGAGAGGCGCCAATAGCAGCACCTAATTTATCGGCAATCCCCTCAAGCAACTTGAAGTTGTCACCGTTTTGCATGCCGCGGCCACCTGAAATAACCACACGGGCTGCGGTTAAATCAGGACGCTCGCTTTCTGCTAATGCTTCGCGAACGAATTTCACTTTGTCTGATTCAAAGACATCGCTGATTACTTCAACTTCGGCATTCCCGCCCGTTTCTGCCGCTGCATCAAACGCAGTTGCACGCACCGTAATCACTTTGACCGCGGCTGAGCTTTTAACCGTAGCAATGGCATTCCCTGCATAAATCGGACGTTTAAACGTGTCTGCACTCTCCACTGAAATAATGTCTGACACTTGATTCACTTTCAGCAATGCGGCAACGCGCGGCATAAAATTCTTGCCTGTTGTCGTTGCTGAAGCCACGATATGTGAATATCCGTCGGCTTTACTCACCACAAGCGCAGACATATTCTCGGCGAAGAAGTGCCCATACGCGCTGTGATCCGCACAAAAGACTTTATCAACACCTACCACTTGCGCCGCTGCCTGAGCAACCGCCTCACAACCGTTGCCAGCGACGAGCACGTGCACGTCATTACCCATTTGCGTGGCGGCAGTGATAGTTTTCAAAGTAGCTGGGTTCAGCACATTATTGTCGTGCTCTGCAATGACTAGAATACTCATAATACTTTTGCCTCGTTTTTCAACTTCTCGACGAGTTCTGCTACGTCTGCCACCTTCACACCAGCACTGCGCTCTGCAGGTGGCTCTACTTTCAAGAGCTCAACTTGGCTGCCAAGCTCAACACCAAAGTCGGCAGCGGCTTTTACATCGAGGGGTTTACGTTTGGCTTTCATAATATTAGGTAGTGACGCATAACGTGGCTCATTCAGGCGCAAATCTGTTGTCACTATCGCTGGCAACGCTAATTCAACCGTTTGTAATCCACCGTCCACCTCACGCGTTACAAGCACTTTGTCCTTTTCTACTACAACTTTTGAAGCAAAGGTCCCTTGTGGCATATCTGTTAGCGCAGAAAGCATCTGACCCGTCTGGTTATTATCAGAATCAATCGATTGCTTACCTAAAATCACGAGTTGTGGCTGTTCTTCAGCGACCACCTTCTCGAGTAATTGTGCAACCACCAAAGAATCTGGAGTTTCATCGGTTTCAATATGAATACCGCGGTCTGCGCCTAAAGCCATGGCCGTTCTGATTTGTTCTTGGCAGGCCTTTGGCCCGATAGAGACAACAACCACTTCTTCCGCTTGACCCTTCTCTTTTAACCGAACCGCTTCTTCTACTGCGATCTCACAAAACGGATTGAGGGCCATTTTTACGTTGCTAAGGTCCACGTCAGATTGATCTGCTTTCACGCGCACTTTCACGTTATAGTCAATCACTCGTTTCACCGCGACCAGAATTTTCATAACAGCTTCCTTATTCTTGAGGTCTTGGAATCTAAAATATCGTTGCACATTATGTAAAAGCAGTGCCTTTCGCACAAGTGCAAGCGCTATAATGCTTACAATTTAATTTCTTCAATCTGTCAACGGCGCTTGTCAGGTGTTTATTTTTAAACCAGAAAATATCGATTAGTTACTATGAAACAAGAGTTTAGCAGTAAGGTTCAAACGCTGGCCAAGTTACTTGCAAGCCAGCCCCATTGGGAGGAGCGATACCGGCAATTATTATTACTTGCGAGAGAACAGGCTGTAAGCGCTGAGCTTATGCAAGCTGAATACGCAATTTCTGGGTGCCAAGCACAAGTATGGGTGCGCATTCACTTTCACGCAGGTCGCTATCAACTTGAAGCCACCAGCGATGCGCGTATCGTGAAAGGGCTGCTCTACGTATTATTAGCGCCGCTGCAAGGCGCTAGCCCACAAACCGTGACGCAATTTAACCCCGAACAATGGCTCAGTGAATGCGGCCTATCGGCTCATCTAAATAAATCTCGTGTGAATGGTCTTGTAGGCGTCATCGGTCATCTCAAGCGCCATGCTGCGGCACACCTCTAACGCTGAGCAGAGCCGGGCGTTTCCCGCGGCAGTACACGTTTTAATAGTTGTGCAGCCGCCATCATACCAAAGCTACTCGTCACCATGACCGAGGCACCAAATCCAGTTGCACAATCTAAATTTCGAGCCGCCTCACCGGACTTTGCATAAGTCACCCCTCCGTTTTCCAGTGGGTAACGAAGCTGTTCTTCTGAGTACACACAATCGATTCCGAATTTGCGCTTCGGGTTTCTCGTGAAGCCGTAATTACGACGCAGCGTATTCCGTACTTTCGCCATGAGCGGGTCTTGCTGAACCTTTGCCACGTCGGCAATACGAATTTGACTAGGATCGATTTGTCCGCCGGCACCGCCCGTGGTCACGACCGGTAATTTGTGCCGCACACAAGCGGCCAGTAGAGCGACTTTAGCCTGCAGGCTGTCAATCGCATCGAGCACACCGTCGGCAGAATCAGGAATGTGCGCGAACGGCTCCGCCGCCATAATAAAGTCATCCACAATATTCACTTGAAGATCAGGATTAATATCTTTAAAGCGCGCCGCTAAAACCTCTGCCTTACTTTGTCCTAGTGTGCTCGAGAGCGTATGCAACTGACGGTTACTGTTACTTAGTGCAATATCGTCCATATCAATCAACGTTATTTTACCCACGCCAGTGCGAACTAGCCCTTCTGCAGCCCAAGAACCTACGCCTCCCAAACCAGCAACAACTAAGTGTAGATCTTTTATTCTCGTAGCCAGTTCATGACCATACAGGCGCGCCACTCCGCCAAAGCGAACGTCATAATCACTCATGCCTATTTAACCTTTTGCTTTACGTTCAGACTCAGCGCGGTCGGTCACGTCATAAACAATGATACATAACCGCTCCACTTCTCCACGCGCGTTCTGCAAAGGTAAAAGCGTGACGTTCTGAAACATGTAGGGAGATGTGCCCGTAACTGGGCGATATTGGGGGAAGCGAAACAAGAAAGGTCGCTGTTCCCAAATAATAAAAGAACGACTATTGAGCTCGAAAGAGCGCTCTGCCTTTTTTCGAAACCACTCGTGATCGATTTCTTGAGCAACTTCAAACAGGGAGCGGCCCAGTACTTGGCTTGCGCGCAAACCACTATGATTCGTCATGAAGTCGTTCCACATGGAGATTTCGAACTTACGATCAATCACAACGATACCAACATCTATAGCCCCTAAGATCCCCAGCTTCATGTGCAGTTCGTTCATATCTTCAACCGAGAACATACTCATGAAACCTCCAATAAGTGCTGCAGTTTCTGCTCAAGAAGCGGTAAAGAGCTTCCCGGGAAGAGTAGTAACAAGTCAAACTCAATATTGAAGCCCTCTAACCGATAGCCAATTTCAATCGCGAGTACTTGTTCCCACTGTTTATGCGTGTTCTCGAGCAACTCTCGTACTGAAACTTGCCGCCCAAGGACAACCGGATGAGCTTGACTAAATTTCACGTGCAACTGCTCACCAAGCCCTTGTAAACAGGCTCCGTTCAGCAAATTACTCACGTCCAGCAATGCCTCTAATTCATAACGTTGGTCTTTCAGATCGTTCCCTAATAAGCGCCCCATATCTTTGAAGCTCGCATCATTAAAGATCACCATGGCCTCACCATGAATGCCATCGCCCGTAAAACCTTGGGTGACGGCCGAAACCGAATCAGCTTGATCGAGTGCAGACAGCACCATATGTAATTCAGACGCTGCAATTTGGTTCACCGTTGGAATCGGGAGCTCAACGAAGACGTTCAACGCTCGAGCCAAGAGCTCCCCCGCACGTCCCATCGCCACGTTCGAGACCTCTTGGTACATGTCGCGCTGATTAACTTCAATCTCTATGTCGCGCGGTGCACTTGAGTCAACGCTATCTCGAGCACTAAAGAAACCGTATTGACTCAGAATGAGTGTAACTGTATCGACATCCGTAGGCTTGCGGATAAAGTCGAGCGCACCAAGCTTTAATACTCGTGCTTTTGCTTCCGGCTGCACATCGCCCGACACCACTAAAACGAGCGTATTCAAGTCATGTTTCCGAATTTCTGCAAGCGTCTCGTAACCGTCCATCACCGGCATATTAAGGTCTAAAAAGGTGAGTGCACCTTTTCCCTCGCGAATCATGGCAAGCGCCTCTTGCCCATGCTCCGCAAAGTGCAATTCGATATCCCAATCACTGGGCAAAATTCGAGCAAGTTGCTTGCGCGCTAAACTCGAATCATCACAAATTAACACGGGTAACGTCATAGCAGCTCCTAAATAGCGACCGGCGCCTTAATGTGAGGGTGCGCCTCATAATTCAGCAGTTCGAAATCGTCGTATTGAAAACTAAAAATATCTTTCACTGCCGGATTAATTTTCATTGTAGGCAAAGGAAACGGAGTTCGCGATAATTGTAACTCAGCTTGCTCAAAGTGATTTTTATACAAATGTGCATCTCCAAAGGTATGCACAAAATCACCTAACTCAAGGTCGCAAACTTGCGCCACCATCATAGTGAGCAACGCATAACTCGCGATATTGAAAGGCACCCCCAAGAAAATGTCGGCGCTCCGCTGATAAAGCTGGCAAGATAGCTTATTGTCTGCCACATAGAACTGAAACATCGTGTGACATGGTGGCAGCGCCTGCAGACCCATTGCTGCATTTTCCTTCGGCGATACGCCGGCTTTAGGAAGTACACTGGGATTCCAAGCACTCACTAACAAACGGCGCGAATCTGGATGCTTCTTGATTTGTTCGATCACTTCGCTAATTTGATCGATACTTTCGCCACTCGGGGTCGGCCAACTTCTCCACTGCGCGCCGTACACCGGGCCTAAATCTCCGTTTTCACTCGCCCATTCATCCCAAATGGAAACACCATGCTCTTTTAGGTATTCAATATTCGTTTCACCTTTCAAAAACCAAAGAAGCTCGTGAATAATGGAACGAAGGTGACATTTTTTAGTGGTCACCAACGGAAACCCCTCGGCCAAATTGAAGCGCATTTGATGCCCAAAAATACTGCGCGTGCCCGTTCCCGTTCGATCCGTTTTGTCAGTGCCATGTTCCAACACATGGCGCATTAAATCTAAATACTCTCTCATTTTTTCTTACCTGCTTTACTCGGCGGTGCGAAGGTGTTTTTTTGATACGCTAAAACCATGATAACCGTACCGAGTACGATCATTGGGAGTGACAGCCATTGGCCCATACTAAACACGCCTAGCAAGCCAAGATGACCATCGGGTTCTCGGAAGTATTCCACAATGAATCGCGCTAGCCCATATCCCAATACGAATAGTCCGCCCACGGCCCCCACAGGTCGAGTTCGTTTTGAAAACCAAATCAGCACCAAAAACAACAATAAGCCTTCACCGAATGCCTGATAGAGCTGCGATGGGTGCCGAGGCAAAGGTCCGCCATTGGCAAAAACCATGCCCCATGGCACTTCCGTAACGCGTCCCCAAAGCTCCCCATTAATAAAATTACCAATGCGCCCTAAACCCAAACCAACCGGCACCATGGGGGCAATGAAGTCACCCACTTGCCAAATATTCAGCCCGATTTTTCGTCCATAGACATAGAGCGCCGTAATGACACCGAGTAAACCGCCATGAAAGGACATCCCCCCGGCTTTGAAATTGAACAAGTAGAGCGGATTCTCAAGGAATAAGTCGAAGCGGTAAAAGAGCACGTAGCCCACACGACCACCAATCACGAGCGCAAGGAAAGCCCAAAATACAAGATCTTGCCATTGTTCACGGTTCCATAGCGGATGTTGATCCGCCCGTTTGCTGCCATACCAATACGCGAACGCGGCACCCAACAAATACATCAGCCCGTACCAACGAATGTCGACAATGCCAAGGCTCAATGCAACGGGGTCATAATTTGGATGATAAAGTACATCTGACGACATGAAATCTATTTACCTTTCTCATAACAACTAAGCGGAAATTAACAGGTGCAGTGATACCACTACCAATAATACTGCAAATGCTCTTTGTAAGTATCGAACGGGCAGCAATGTTGCCACTTTGGCCCCCAGCGGCGCAAACAAGACGGACGTTATCACGATCGCAAACCAAGCAGGAAGATACAAATATCCAAACAAGCCAAAACGTTCGACGTCATGCATTTCAGAACCCACGGTTGCATATAGCAGGGTACTCACCGTGCTCAAAATAACACTGCAGACAGCCGCCACGGCTACTGCACGTACCATCAATACTTGATAATAGTTCAAAAGCGGCACAACCAGCGCACCGCCACCAATGCCTACGAGCGCAGAGATCGTTCCTATCACAATACCGAAGCCATTAATTTTCCAGCGTTTAATCGCTTTCTCACTATTGCGAGGTTGTCGCTTCCACACCATTCGTAGTGCCAGCAAAAGTAAAATAACGGCGAACACGCGTTGTAATAAAAGCGGTGGTATCGAGGTTCCCAACCAAGACCCCAAAAACCCACCCGCAATAATCATCGGCGCTAACCACCGTACCCACTTCCAATCAATATTACCGGCACGCTGATGTGCAGACGCACTCGACAGCGTCGTAATCGCAATGGTCGCTAAACTCGTACCAATCGCGGTAGGCACCACAATACTGGTGGGTATTCCCATCACCGGTAAAATATAAATGAGAAGCGGCACCACGAGGATACCGCCTCCGATTCCCAGCGCGCCCGAAAGCAGCCCCGCAAAGACTCCTACGATAAGCAGAATCACTAAGGCGCTCACACTATTTCCCTGCGCGTACAAAACCACCTAAGCCGAGTGACTCGAGCTTCATGGTTAATATTTTTCTCACTTGATCCGGGTGCTTCGCATTGAGCGCTTGCGTTAGCACTACTTGTAACACTTTCGACTCGAGATTCCTTACGATCCAACGGATTTTATCTAGGTTATGCTCACTCATACTCAGTGTTCGATAGCCCATCGATAGCAATAAAATAGCGCCGCCCGGATCACCTGCTAACTCGCCGCAAACACTCACAGGCTTACCCAACTGCTGGCAGGTCTGAACAATATTCTGTAATGCTTTCAAGAGTGCCGGGTGATACGCTTCATAAAGCCTTGCTACGCGCGGATTGTTTCTGTCTACTGCTAATAAATATTGGGTTAGGTCATTGGTTCCAACCGAGAAAAAATCGACCCGCTTGGAAATCGCTTCAAGTTGATAAAGGATTGCTGGCACCTCAATCATCACCCCGAGTTCAGGGCGATTCACTATTGCGTCAGGGTGTTGCTGCACCCACTCATTCCGCACTTCAAAGTAGGCCTGATTAATGAGTCGTGCCGCTTCATCAACCTCGTCCACAGACGTAATCATGGGAAGCAAGATTCTTAAATTATCAAATCCAATATTGGCGCGAATCATTGCGCGCACTTGCACCAGGAATATCTCCGGATGATCAAGTGTCATGCGAATGCCGCGCCAGCCCAAAAACGGGTTCTCTTCGCGAATCGGGAAATACGGGAGTGGCTTGTCACCGCCCACATCGAGCGTTCTCATCACCACCGGTTGTTTAGCGTGGCTAGCAAACACTTCTCGATAAAGTTCATATTGCTCAGATTCTGTGGGGAAGCGCTCGCGCATCATAAACGGAATTTCAGTTCGATAGAGTCCAATGCCATGATAAACACCGCATTGACTTCGATGGTCGACACTCAACCCCGCATTGATTTGTAACTCGACGGCTAAACCGTCTTGCATTACCGCAGGTTCATGTTTCTGCGCCGCGACTATCTCTGCAAGCTCCGCCTCTTCTGCTTGCAAATTTTCATACTCTTTAACCACTTGGCTTGGCGGGTTCACGAACACTTCGCCGCTATACCCGTCGACGATGAGGAATTGGTCTTCTAAGTAAGTCAGTGGAACGTCTTCGATACCAAATACCGCAGGTATTCCCATGCCCCTTGCCATAATGGCAGCATGGCTATTCGCAGACCCATGTAAAGACACCAAGCCTTGCAAGCGCTGCTGCGGAATTTCCGCCAACATGCTCGCGGTCACTTCTTCGGCCACGAGAATACAAGCATTGTGTATATCTTCATGAGCCCTCTGTCGATCTTGCAGATGCCCCAAGATACGTTCTCCAAGATCACGTACGTCTACCGCGCGTTCACGCAGGTAAGCGTCGTCTAAGTCTTCGAACTGAGCGACAAACCCTTCAACTGCCATTTTTACAGCGGTTTGCGCACGCCAACCTTCTTTAATTTTTGCCTCGACCGCATTCCCCAAGCTGGCTGCGTCTAATAATCCCTGATAAACATCGAAAATGGCCAGCGTGTCTTCAGCCACAAAGCCAGCGACCTGCTCTGCTAAGTTTCTTAACTCTTGTCGGGTGAGCAAAACCGCTTTCCGAAAGCGATGAATTTCACGCCAGGGATGCTCTGTCCGCCGAGGCACCACCGCTTTTAAATTCGCGACAGGTCGCCCAATATAAGACTCACCAATCGCGATGCCAGGTGCTCCCGGAATTGCGCGCAAGTTTCTCAACCATGGCGAGTTTTGCCCTGAGAGCAGCCCTTTTGCTTCCGCATGCGCAATCACAGAGGCTAGCTGAGCTGCTAGCGTGACTACGAACGACTCTTCTTCTCCTGAGAATGCGCGTGCATCCTTTTGCTGCACCGCGAGCACACCTAATACTTTACGTTGATGAATAATGGGAGCAACGAGCATGGCACGATACGCCATTTCGTTAACTTCTTTGACAAGTTTAAAGTTTGGATGTGTGGTCGCATTAGCTAAATTCAGAGGCTCTTCCCGCTGGGCGGCAAGGCTGATCAAACCCTCACCGTATGCAAGAGCGATGCGCTTTCCCGCGGGGATCGTCAACCCATCGCTCGCCATCAGCACAAACTCGCGGCTTTCCGGCTCCGCTAGATAAACAGAACAAACGTCGCTGCCTAACGCGCTCTTCACACTGCGTACCATAGTGTCGAGCGCCACCTCAAACTCGGGCGCTTGATTGACTGACTCGACAATACGTTGCAATGTAGTGAGCATTTATGAACGCCTACGTTTTCGTTTGAACCGCTTATTTTTAAACGGCATAACCACTGGCGCGAACTCTTTCATTACTCGCCGGTACACGTCGCGTTTGAACGCGACGACCTGGCGCACTGGATACCAATAACTAACCCAGCGCCAGCCATCAAATTCGGGGTGGCTAGATTGCAATACATTCACGTCAGCTTCTGGGCAAGTGAGTTTTAACAAAAACCACTTTTGTTTCTGGCCAATGCACAAAGGTTTCTGCCCCTTACGCACCATGCGCTTTGGTAGGCGGTAGCGGAACCAATTACGGCTCGTGTAAACAAGCTCAACTTGATCTTTTCGCAACCCTACTTCTTCGAACAACTCCCGATACATTGCTTGTTCAGGAGTTTCTCCATCGTCTATACCGCCTTGCGGAAACTGCCAGCTTTGCTGGCCAAAACGACGCGCCCAAAATATCTGACCGTGCTCATTGCAAATCACTATGCCGACATTTGATCTATATCCTTCGGCATCTATCACGTGAGCATCCTCAATAATTTCTATTGGATCTGATTCTTCCACAATCCGACGATATCAGCAAACATGGATGTGCTTCTTGTGACAACTTTGTGTGAAAGTTAACATAGCGCTTAAAATCTTAATGCTAAAGGTCATATGACGGTACTCAAACCTGCCACAACCCCACCGAACTCTGAGCAAGAGCTGCTCGAGCGCGCAAGGCAACTCAACGGCTTTCGGTTCTCCGAGCTTGCTGAGGCGGCGAATTGGCAAGTCCCGTTGCACCTTCGGAATGCCAAAGGTTGGGCAGGTCAATTACTCGAGCTTTACCTAGGCGCTTCGGCGGGCTCACGTCAGGCACAAGACTTTCCACACCTAGGCATTGAGCTAAAAACGATCCCGGTCGACGAGACAGGAACCCCGCTCGAAACTACCTATGTATGCATCGTTCCTTTGCTAGACCTTAATGCGGTAAGCTGGGAACAGAGTAACATTCGCAATAAATTACAACGGGTGCTATGGATTCCCGTCGATGGTAGAAGACATATTCCGCCTGGCGAACGAGTCGTGGGGCCGGCGGTACTCTGGTCGCCGACTGAAGAAGAGAATCAGCGATTGCAAGCCGATTGGGAAGAGTTAACTGAACGTATTGTGCTCGGCGAAATTGAAAATATTACGGCTCGCAACGGCGCGGTACTACAACTTCGACCTAAAGCCGCTAATGGCCGTAAACTGACCCCTGCGATTGGCCCCAACGGGAATTATATACAAACGCGGCCGCGCGGCTATTACTTAAAAAAGCACTTTACAGCATCTATCTTGCAGCAAGCGCTCGGTCGCTTTAACCCAACTGAAGAAGTAAAGGTCCCATGATGAAAGCAACCGACTGTCCTTTTTGTAAACGCATGCGCTGGATTATAATTTGGGCGTTATTAATGCTGGTGATTTACTTCACTCTATTCAATTAGCCCAAAGGCGAAACACTAATGAACTCTCCTAGTCATTCTCCGCCAAGGCTCAGTATTCGACCGACAGCAAAGCGAAACGCCGTGGTCGCACTTATTGCGGGAGCAGTACTGCTCTCTATCGCGCTGTTCTTACAAGACTCTATTATCTCGTTGTCGCCATTGCTGCTCTTCGTAGCATATGGTGCGGCACTGATTCTTTTGGGTGTTGGCTTTGCGAAGCATATCGAACCGGAAACTTCTTTAGAAATCACTCCAAACCACATCTCGTATCGCCACCGGAAAGGAAGCTGGAAGCTGGCATGGGAGAGTATACTGCGTTTTGATATCCCACATTATCGGCGCGGATTAGAGCATCGGGAGATGCCCTATATAGGATTTCGGCTTAATGATATTGATGCAGTATTGCGCGACATTTCGCCTCGTCTAGCGGTTTACTTGATGTTGGAGCAACGCTCAATTCTTGTTGCAGCTTTGCGCTCAGAACGCCCAGACGACACTGATTTCACCGAATTCTTCGACCCACCATCCACATGGAGTAGTGCAGCTGGAATAGAGTACAATGGGATTTTAGCTGCTTTTGCTCATCGTATGCAGCATTTAAGAACCTTGTTAGGATATGACCTATTTATTCCCGAAACTGCGCTTGATAGACCACTGCATGAATTTAAAGCACATTTGGTGGCGTTACAAACAACTCGGCACCAATTCAAACAGGGGTCTACTCAATAAAACTTATCCTTTTGCCTGGAAACCTGCTGGTATTTCGTATTGCTCAATCAGTGGTTTTGCAAAATAGAAACCTTGCATCAAGTCAACACCGAGATCGACCAGTGCTTTGTACTCAGACTCAGTTTCAATTCCCTCCGCAATGGGAGTAATACCTAAATCACGTGCAACCGACAATACCCCATTAACGATAGCTCGTTTGACGGGCTGGGTATCGATATCCCGTATCAGGTTCATATCGATCTTTAATAGGTCTGGTTGGAAGTCAGAGAGCAGGTTTAAGCCCGCATAGCCCTCACCAAAGTCATCGATTGCGGTCAAAAAACCATGTTGCTTATAGGTTTTAAACACGTCCTTTAATAATTCATGATTCTCAATTTTTTCGTGTTCTGTTACTTCAAAAATAATATTCTCGCGCGGAAAGCCTACCCTATTTGCTGTTTCCAACGTTCTCGCTAAACAAGTCTCTGGCTCATAAATCGCGTTCGGTAAAAAGTTGATACTTACCCGACCGGGCAATCCTATCTTTGCAGCCGTTTCTATGGCTGTCATTCTGCAACGTTGATCGAAAGAGTAAATGAGATCGTCTGTCACCTGGTCCAAAACAATACCAGCACCTTCGCCATTCTCACCACGAACAAGTGCCTCAAACGCAAAAATTTCCTTGTTCGCCACATTTACAATGGGTTGATACGCCATTTTTATTTCGAACGCTAACCTTTTGTAACACTGGCAGGTGTTGCAAACCGACATGTTTTGCTCCTCGTGATAAAAGTTGCCTTAACCATACCAAGCGCGTTTAAGTTAAGAGAATCAATAACTCCTAATAGAGTGAACCCTAGTAATTTGGATCAACATGCGTACATTATTTACAGACTGATTACGCAGAACTTGCGACCAGCAGATAAAATGAGCAGGAAATAATTTTAAAGATTGAAAATGAGTAGGAAATTCGGAGAGAATCGCCTTGAAATTAACGATCTAAGGATCACGGAATGAATCAACCCAATACCACGATCGGATGGCGCGAATGGCTTTCCCTGCCAGAACTTGGCATTCACCGCATTAAAGCGAAAGTTGATACCGGTGCCCGCACCTCTTGTTTGCACGCCTTTAAGTTGGAGCCTTTTGAAAAGCAAGGAAAACCTTGGTTAAGGATCTGGGTACACCCGCAACAAGGGAGTGACGAAGAGCATGTGTGTGAAGCCCCCGTACTCGAACAACGTGATGTGACAGATTCCGGCGGTCATACAGAACAGCGCTATGTGATTCGAACGACCGTTGTTGCAGGCAAGGATTCCTTTCCCGCCGAATTTACGCTGACAAACCGTGATACAATGAAATTTCGCATGTTATTTGGACGACAGGCACTGAACGGTCGCTTTGTTGTGAACCCACAAGCCTCATATTTATTAGGAGAGCCGCAATGAGAATCGCGATTCTATCAAGAAACAAAAATCTATACTCAACGCGACGTCTTATTGAGGCAGCTGAGGAATGCGGACACGAAATTCATGTGCTCGATCCGCTTCGTTGCTACATGAATATTAATGCAAAAGAGCCCTCCATTCACATGCGCGGTAAAGAGCTACCAGAATTTGACGCTATTATTCCGCGCATCGGGGCGAGCATTACTTTTTACGGCGCTGCGGTACTTCGGCAATTTGAAATGATGGGTGTTTATCCGCTGAACGAATCTGTTGCCATTAGTCGCAGCCGCGACAAGTTGCGCTCACTCCAATTGCTCTCACGACGAGGTATTGGGCTTCCCGTGACAGGGTTTGCATCGAAGCCGTCTGACATTCCGGATTTGATTGATATGGTGGGTGGCTCACCGCTCGTAATTAAATTGCTTGAGGGCACACAAGGGATTGGGGTCGTTCTTGCGGAAACACGTAAAGCAGCTGAGAGTGTCATCGAAGCCTTCATGGGCTTGAACGCACATTTCATGGTGCAAGAATACATCAAAGAAGCAGGTGGTGCTGATATCCGTTGTTTCGTCATTGGCGATCGCGTTATTGCGGCCATGAAGCGCCAAGCAAAGCCGGGCGAATTCCGTTCTAACCTTCATCGCGGTGGCAGCGCGACATTAGTAAAACTAAGCTCAGCGGAGCGAGCCACCGCCGTGAAAGCGGCAAAAACCATGGGGCTCAATGTGGCCGGTGTTGACTTGCTACGCTCAAATCACGGCCCGCTTGTAATGGAAGTCAATTCTTCGCCGGGTTTAGAAGGGATTGAAACAGCAACCGAGAAAGACGTCGCAAGCCAAATTATTACGTTTATCGAGAAGAATGCCAAATCCCACAAAACTAGAACAAAAGGTAAGGGTTAAGCGAAACATGGCAAAAGCACGTGTGACTCCATTTGTAGTTGGAGACTCTGAGGTTGCGCCTGGCACCCGCAAAGCAATAGAAATACCCGCAGCACGGCTTTATAACGACACGCCGCTCGATTTGGTCGTAGAGGTATTTCACGGCACTAAGAAAGGTCCAGTACTACTAGTCTGTGCCGCTATACACGGCGATGAACTCAATGGTATCGAGATTTGTCGCCGCTTGCTTGGCGTAGTCGATCCCAAGCAACTCGCAGGAACTTTACTGGTGGTTCCAATCGTTAATATGTTTGGCTTCATTCAGCAATCTCGCTATCTCCCCGATCGTCGCGATTTAAACCGGTGTTTCCCGGGGTCGGAACGCGGTGCGTTGGGCAGTCGCTTAGCCTATCTATTCAATACACAACTCGTAGAGAGAGCGACGCATATCATCGATCTTCATACGGGCGCAGTTCATCGTAGTAATCTTCCGCAAATTCGAGTCAACCTTGAAAATGAAGCTGCCACACAAATGGCTGAAGCATTTAACTGTCCAGTAATTATGAATGCAAAAGATCGCGACGGCTCCCTTCGTGCACAAGCGTCTGAGCTTGGGATTCCGCTCATACTTTATGAAGCCGGCGAAGCATTACGATTCGATTATGCCGCGATTCGTGCAGGATTAAATGGCGTAACAAACGTCATGAAAATGCTAAAAATGATGAAGGGTCGCCGCACGCGCAAGAAAGTGACGCCAGTTTTTGCCCAGCGCTCACTCTGGGTGCGAAGTGAAAAAGACGGCCTAGTGCTAAGCAAAGTAGAGCTTGGACAAACCGTAAGCCGCGGACAGACACTTGCGGAAATTGCGGCTCCGCATGAGCAAGAAGTTACCGCGATTACCTCACCTGTTCACGGCATCATTATCGGGCGCAGCAACATTCCCATTATCAATGAAGGCGAAGCACTTTTTAATGTTGCTTGCTTTGATAAAGACGAAATTCCGAATGCCAGTGAAATGGTAGATACCTTCGTAGAGGCTTATCCCGCGCTCCCTCTCTAGGGGTTACCACGTAAAGTGTTTAAAAACTAGGCCGATAACCTGACAAACGGTTTATATTGTTTTTCAATTATTTTCTTTATTCTTGATTCTGTGAATTAGAAATAACAAAAGAACTTTTGCTCAGGAACGGTCGTGACAAATACGCAGGTAGCAAGCAAGCGAAACCAGCAGTGGCAGCTCTTTTATGCGCAGCATAGAGAGACGCCCGCGCGTCTTCGTGAGCAACTCTCACTATGCGAAGAAGATCAGCGATCGGCACTTCATGAAACGCTCCATGCACTCAAAGGCACCGTAAGCATGCTTCGGTTAGAGCCACTCACCGGCCTCGTGAGCGCAGCTTGCACTCATGCACAAACAACTGTGAGTTCCGCATTTTTAGTACCCAGCGTCGAACGAGTTATTCACGAATTACAATCTTGCCTTGAGCAATTAAGCTCATATTGTCAAACGTTCGAGGCTTCTCCAGAAGTACAACTAATGCAACTCATTCGGCAGCACAATTATGCCGCACTTGGGCTCGTACGATCATGGCAAATAGCAAATCAAAGTCAATTGCCCGCAACCGGTATAAATGAACTTATAAGTTGTCTGGAACAGTTCGACTTTCAAGCCGCAGCAGCGTATCTTAACGAGTACTTGGACCCACAAAATAACAGAACAAACGGGTCAATGGGGGGTGCATTATAAGCGCTGTAATTTTTACTGCTAAACAAAATGATGTATTCATTGAAATCCCACGAAATTTCGCGGGAGAACGCCTGACGCCTCATGATTTAGAAAACGCATTCCGTTTATCAGATTATAAGAACTGCTTTGTTGAAGATAACGTGTGGGTAAATATACAGGATCGCTTTAATCAAGCGCTTGCTGATAACCCGCCGAAAATGGTTCCGTTGCAAATTGGCCAACGGCGAGATGCCAAACTTGAATTCCGTATCAGCGAAGACAAAATGGAAGCGGAAGCTGTCGTCACCGCGCCCTATGGGGGCGTGTCACTGTCCAATGAACAAGTACTGAATCATTTGAGAAATGCCGGAATCTCAAAAGGCATTCGGAAGAAAGCGATTGAACAAATTGTTACTCATACACGTGAAGCTCCTCCTGGTGCCACCCTGTCGGTACCGATTGCTCGCGGGAAACAGCCGGTGAACGGCGAAGATACACAATTTATTCCACTCGTAGATGACGCACGACAACGAGTTCTTAAGCCTCAAGCAAAGGATGAGCACCGCGTAGATATGCGTGATCTCGGCGGCATTGCTTCAGTAAAGGAAGGCGTCGATGTACTCGAGCGCGTACCTCCCACTTCGGGTATCCCCGGAATGACGGTTACCGGTGAGAAAATCGCAGCGGAAGACGGTAAAGATAAGCCGCTTAAGCCTGGAACAGGAACTGAACTGTCGCCCACCAACCCAAATCGCTTACGCGCAACGCTCACGGGGATGCCGTCTTTTGTAGAGAATAGCTGCACGGTAGATGACGTTTTGGCGCTGCAAGGTGTTGATGTGAGCACGGGTCATATTGACTTTGATGGCTCCGTGTTTATCAATGGCAATGTCACGCCAGGTATGCGCGTTTATGCTGATGGAGACATTACAGTCAACGGCTATGTTGACTCCGCGAATTTAAATGCGAAAGGAAACATCACGGTAACCAAAGGGGTTATTGGCCATCATCGTGACCCAGAATTATTGGAAGAAGACGGAAGTTACCCTTCTCATTCCACTCGAATTGTCGCAGACGGCACCATTTGGGTTGCGTACTCTCAGTACGCGACACTCATTCCCAAACATGGGCTTTTTGTCGAAAAACAACTCACACATTGCCAAGTGATTACTCCCGGTAAAATTCATATTGGTGGCGAGGCAGGCGCAGCAAGTGGCAAGATCATTGGTGGCCAACTAGAAATTGCAAATGACGTGTTTGTGGGCCAGTTGGGCGCCCCTGCAGGCACCCGAACAAGAATCTTATTCAATATACCCGATACTTCGGCAGAGCAGGAAGAAGAACAAAGGCAACTCGCGGAAACGCTTGCGGTGCTCGTGTTGAAAAAGAAAAAACTATTAAAAGCCAAGGAACTCTTCCTAGCCGATCCGAAATCATTTAAACCGGGTTATCGAAAAGCATTAAAACACAGTTTACAGCGCACCCAGCATGAACTTATGATCACGAAAAATCAGTTGGAATTAATTCGACACCAAGCTCTGGAGCATGAACCCATTCGCGTTTCAGTGAATAAAGTAATGCATTTAGGTGCAGAGTTTCTATTCCGAGACAAAACCAAGCGATTTCATGAGCCACGGGGGCCAAGTAAAATTATCTTAAAGCAAGGGCAAATTACCGTTGAGTAGTGCATCGAGCTGGCAGTTGTTGGAACGTCATGATTTCTTTAGCCAGCATCCAAATACTTTCTTTGTCAATCCGCCTGCTGACGCGGTGCTGCCAACCGACGCATGGGCTTGGCATATTTACGCGCATGCGCGCTTTGTGAATCGACCGAATAGTCTTGTTTCGCATACGTTAGAAACGCTGAGGAGTCACACTCAACCCGTGTCAATGAACGACATTAATACCGTTCTTATTTTTATTCCCAAAGAAAAAAAACTCACCGGTTATTTGCTTGAGAACGTGCGCTCATTCTTTCCCGTTGGCATACAAGTGTTGCTCGTTGGCAGTAAAGATGTCGGCATCAAATCCTGGGCGAACAAGACCATGCCCGGCTTCTCTCGAACTCATACAGCTGCCATTGGGAACCACTGCCAACTGCTGCATACGCAACTAGAAGAAGGTAATGCCTTTGCGCAAGAATACGGGTTCAGCCGCACTCAAATTGAAGTACTTGGTCACACAATAGAAGTCAGCTTTCTACCGGGCGTTTTCAGCGAACATCGACTCGACGCAGGGACTCAGTTGTTATTGGCGCATTTACCCACAGATCTTGGCGGGGTCATTTGTGATTTCGGCTGCGGAAGCGGAATTATCAGTAAGTTCTTAGGCACCACAAAGCCTGTTTCAGAGCTTCATCTGTGCGACCTAAGTGCACTTGCGATTGCCGCAAGTCAGCGCACACTGGCAACGGATTTAAACTGCCACTATTACCTTGCAGACGGGCTACCTGCACAATTACCCCCCTGCGACTGGATTATTTCAAACCCGCCTTTTCACCAAGGGAAAGACACAAACTACGACATAACAAAACAATTTATTCAAAAAGTAGCCACGAAACTAAAGTCAAACGGCTCTTTGCTCATCGTATTCAACCAGTTTCTACCATGGCCTACTTTGTTAGAGGATCAGTTCCAGAACATTCGTATCGTTGCTTCTAACAAATCTTACAAAGTAGCATTAGCAAAGCATCCTCGAACGAGAAATTAGTACTTTAAAATCACTTTGCTTGTTATTCTCGAGGGCGACAATTAAGATGGAAACTTAACTAACAAAATGTTTACACCACATCATGGTTAAAGGCACGTCGATCAAGCAAGGCTTACTGCTTACCGTTATTTTAGTAACGGGAATCGCCATTGCGTTGTCTTCAACAATGAATTTGTGGTTACAAGCCAGAAATTTTGAGCAATCTCTCATTGAGCGAACTCACGCAAACATCGACGTACTTGCGGTTGCATTGCGCACTCCCCTCGAACTCAACAATACCGAACTCGCTGAAAATACCCTTGCAGGGCTACAGCAAACTCGCTTTGTTTCGCACGTACACTTGTACCGATATGAGCCAACTACCGAGCGAGTCGACTTCTTCGTGAGCTACAATCGTTCGGATTTACCGCCCATTCCAGCTCGCGCCGCTGCCATTCGAGATCACCTGACCATTAAGGTCAACAGTGGCAGTGTAGAGCTCGCGAAAGAGATTCATAGTGATTCCCATGAATTGATAGGCTACATATACATTCGCAATAGTTTGAATGAACTCAATGAGTATATTTGGCGCGCAAGCTTATTTGCGTTTGTTAGCTTTACACTCAGCCTACTCATTGCAGGTGTCCTTGCGAATCAATTACGTCGTCATATTATGCGTCCACTTCATGATGTAAATGAAGCTGCGCGCAGAATTCACCAGCAGCGAAACTTTGACTTACGTTTACCACCTGCGGAGCTGCTCGAAGTCGATCACTTCAGTGCAAGCATGAACTCGGTTCTAGATAAACTTCAGCGTGTTTCAAAACAACTAGAAGACGCCAAGTCACAACATCATATGGTTGTAGAAGATTTAGAGGACAAAATTAAACAACGTACCAATGCATTACGAACATCGAACCAAGAGCTTGTGAGTACGCTGGAACAATTACATGCGAGCCAACATCGACGCTTAGAAACCGAGCGGCTTGCAGCAATGACGGATATGGTTGCCGGCATCGCACATGAGATTAATACGCCTATTGGACTAAGCGTCACCGCAACGAGTTTAATTGAAGACAAGCTAGAAGAGATTCAAGAGGCCATTCGTGTTAACAAGACAGAAAGGCTCGCTGCTACTTTCGACTCGTTTAGTAACAATGTTGCCATCGTACAACGTAATCTGCAGCGCGCGAGCGAACTGATCAGTAATTTTAGAAGCCTCGCTTTTGAGCATGCGAATGAGGCCCCTTCCACGATTCACTTGGAAACCTTTGCAACAAGCATGGTTGAGCAGCTTAGTCCCTTATTGAAAGACCCTGAACTCTATAAAATAGAAATTCAGACGGATGACAAGATTATTGAAACACGCCGGCGACCTCTAGAAAGTGTGATTAGTGAGCTCCTAGAGAACGCTATTTATCACGGCTTTAAAAATAACGAATCAGGCCATATTCAACTGGCAATGCGAGCCAACGACGACCAGTTAGAAATCGTATGCCAAGATAATGGGCAAGGAATGAGCGAAGAAATGCAAAATCGTATTTTTGAACCCTTTATGACCTCAAGCCGATCTCAGGGACACCCGGGTCTGGGCATGCACTTAGTCTATAATTTAGTAACTCAAGTCATGAAAGGAACGATTCGCTGTGAGAGTGTGAAAGGGAAAGGAACCACGTTTGTTATACAAATTCCCCTCACTTTGAAATAAAAATTGTAAACAAAAATGCGACTTATGCTTGCATTTAGTGGGTGCAAAAACATATTCTTATACGTTAAGAATAAAAATACATAGCACAGTTAGCCAAATACTGAGCCCACGGAAGCGATTATGAACGTAAAACTCCTAATAGTAGAAGACGAGGTTGTCACACGCCAAACACTCTCACGATTGTTTCAGCAAGAGGGTTATGAAGTGTTTGATGCCGCAGATGGTCGGCAGATGGAGCACATCATGGCGCAGCAGGAAATTGACATCATTATTATGGACGTCAACTTACCTGGGCAAAGTGGCCTAGAACTCGCTGAATCTCTGCGTGAGCAGAATAATATCGGGTTAATTTTCTTAACGGGGCGCGACAGCGAAGACGACCGTTTATTAGCACTTGAATTAGGGGCTGATGACTATCTCATTAAGCCCTACAACCCGCGGGAACTTACGATTCGTGTCCGTAACCTAGCACGCCGTATTGAGCAAATTAACACGCCGCAAGAGTTTTCCGTTGAAGGCAGCCGTCAATACCACTTTGCAAATTGGGTACTCGACTGCGATAGCCGCTGCTTGTATTCACCTGAAGGGAAGGTATTTAGGTTACCCAAAAGTGAATTCAGAGCGCTGGAACTATTCCTCACGCAACCGGGTAAAATCCACGATCGTGAAACACTCGTGCGCAAAATGCTAGATCGCGAGTTAAGACCCAATGATCGCACGGTAGATGTTGCGATTCGTCGTATTCGTCGCCATTTTGAATCGCACCCAGACTCACCAAACCTCATTACTACAATTCATGGTGAAGGCTATCGATTCGTCGGAGATGTGGAAGTAAAGATAGCTTCTTAAACGAAGCTATCCATTCCCAGCCTGTTGTAACCAAGTATCAAGAAGCGCTCTGTCTTCTTGATACTTACTATCCCAACTTGCTACTTTTTGCGTAACTTCTGGCCAACTCCAAGGCGCCTTCTCGAAATATTCCATTTCCGTTGCCAAACGCTTAAAACCAATGGAACGGCAAGCGCCTTTAATTTTGTGTGCTTGTTTCCTAAAACCGCCCGAATCCTTCGCCAATAAATTAGTTTCAAGCGCTTCCATATAATCTGGAATCACGTTGTGAAAAGCGCGAACACTCTCTTCAATTCCGGCTAATCCGAGCATGTCTATGTATTGCTGCAGCAACTGCGTATCTATGTGACTCATGAGATTCCTACATCATTCAAAAAAGCGCGGGGGGCAATCGATCGATCCGAACCCCAAAATGATCCGTATTGTGGGAAGTTATGATAACCTGTTGCTTCTGAAATAGCAGTAGACAGGTCATGAGATTAAGGCGAATGCCTCAGACCATAGGTTGAAACGATTATGTATAAAGAACCAGATAATTACAGCGGAGTGGCTCAACGGATGAATTCATCGATGCCAGACATTGCTAGCCATACCAAAACGGCACATGTAGGCACGCTCGACTGGGTAGGAATGAGCGAAATTGAAATGCCTTTGGTGTTTGTTGAAGGTGGCCAGAAGCATACGGTGGGTGCACGTATCGATGCGTTCGTAAGTCTCGATGAGGCTGAAGCAAAAGGCATTCATATGTCACGCCTATATCTTGCGTTAGAGGCGTTGTCTACCGAAGGTGAGTTAACACCAGCGAGCTTGCGCGAATTACTCGCTGGCTTCATTCAAACGCATGCCGACCTGAGCAAGCGTGCGATGGTTGCCATTCGTTTCGACTATCACTTGCGGCGCAAGGCTCTGTTGTCAGGTAAACAAGGTTGGAAAGCGTATCCGATCGAAATAAAAGCGGAGCTCAACGAAGGGCAGTTTGTGTGTGACGTTTCACTCGACGTGACCTATTCGTCGACATGCCCCTGCTCCGCGGCTCTTGCACGCCAACTTATTCAAGAGGCGTTTCGTGCCAAATTTGAAGGCAACCAGTTAGATTCTGAGGAAGTGGCAGAGTGGCTGGGTACGACAGAGGGTATTGTAGCCACACCACACTCACAGCGTTCGGTTGCAGAAGCAAAAATTCGACTGGCTGACAGCGTTGTAGACTTTCCGGTGCAAGAACTCATTGACCAACTAGAAAATGAACTCAAGACACCTGTGCAAGCTGCTGTGAAACGCGAAGACGAGCAGGAATTTGCGCGCTTAAACGGCCAAAACAATATGTTTTGTGAAGACGCTGGGCGTATTCTGAAGAAAGCGCTGAATAACCGCGAAGATGTGACCGACTTTCGCGTTCGTATCAACCACTACGAATCACTCCATGCTCACGATGCGGTGAGCATTGTAACGAAAGGCATTCCCAACGGATTTCAACCTTAACAAAGTATACTGTTAAAACTGGCAAGCTGTTTGCATTACTTCTAGAAATTGACGCACTCGCGGTGAGTGCGTCAGTATTTCGACACAGAGGTAAATGCTATGGAAATCGTTCTCATACTCTTTATTGTTGCGCTTGTTGCAGTGGCAATACTCGCAGCTCGAGTTTCCGAAAGTTATGCCCCATACCCATTCAAGAAACGTCACGACACGTTCTTTTCGGCAACTGAAGAGTCTTTTCTCACGTTACTAGAACGTGGCTGTGGTGACCAATTCAGAATTTTTACCAAAGTGCGTCTGGGTGACGTGATTAGTGTGCGCGAAAAAGGTCTCTCAAGTAGCGCCAAGCGTGATGCTGTGCAAAAGATTAATGCGCGTATGCTCGACTTTGTGCTGTGTGACAAAAACACGATGCGCGTTGCAGCAGTGATTGAACTGGAGCCAACGGAGCCGTCGCATGCACAAATGAAAAGAAATTGGTTTCTCAAAAACTCACTCGCCGCTGCAGGTGTGCCATTTCTGCGCTTCAAAGCGCGCCCTGGCTATCGTGCGAGTGAACTTGGCGAATTTATCCAAACTAAACTTCGCCAAAACGACTTTGTCCGAGCCGCCGGCCCTAGACAGCGTGATGTAGAAGAAGGTGACGTTGCCATAGCAAGCTGATAATCTTTTGAGATGATTTGCGTTAGGCAACAAACATGCTCGAAAACATTGGGCCTGCACTCGCAGGCCTTTATCCATTCTTTATTTTAGGCGTCATTGCGCTCGATTGGATATTGCCAAGGCCTCGGCGATTCCAACCCTTGTGGATTTTGCGCCAAAGCGCCACTCAACTCGCAAAAAAAGTGCACCCTTCCGTTGCTCGTCCGAGAATGCAGCAACGCATTTCCGGCTTAATGGCAGCCGCGTTACTTTGGGTACTGATTGTCGGCTCGGTGAGCGCATTTTACGCATTAGTTGAACTCAAGCAATTATTTGCTCTTGCCCTCTTATTCCTATTACTCGGCCAACAACCCTGGCGCCATGAAGCGAAGCTAATTTTGCGAGCCTTAGAGCGCGACCTCAAATCATTGGCCCGCTCTCGACTGGGCAGCTACCTGCACCGAGACTGCTCCACCTTAACTGCTTTTAGCATGCAAAAGGCAACCTTAGAGCATACCATCCACCAGCTTCAAGGTTGGTGCGGCACCCTCTTTTGGTTTGTGCTTCTCGGCCCCATTGGCGCACTTAATTATCGTGTTCTCTTTGAACTGAACAAAGCGTGGCCGCAAAGGCTACCCGGTTGGCAAGATTTCGGCTATGCCAGTGCGACACTCTTTCGTATTTTCAATTGGTTGCCGGAGCGTATTCTACTGAGCCTAGTTTGGTTATATCTACGCATTACTAGGCGCCAACCCACAGTGGAAATTGCATCGCAGCAAGCATGGTATGCATATCTATCTCAGGTGACCGACGCCCCACTTGGTGGCCCGGTGAAATATCGAGGCATTACGGTATCAAGGCCGCGCTGGGGCGTACAAAAAACGCGTGAAATAAGCGAAATACGCTTCATCTTGCGCAATTTAAAGCTAATTCAAGGCTTCTGGCTATTACTCCTCTTTCCGCTTTGGCTGATAATCAATATTCAGGTATAATTCGCCGTTCTGTAAAAGCAACGTTGTGAACATCAATGAAAAAGTACCATGTTACTGGCGTAGGTAATGCGTTAGTTGATCGCGAGTATCAAGTAACCGACGCCTTTTTAGAGCGCTATCAAGTTGAGAAAAGCATTATGACGCTGCTCGACGAGGCTCAGCAGCAACTCCTGCTTGGTGAACTTAATAAGGAATTTAAGCTAGAGAAACGTGTTGGTGGCGGCTCTGCGGCAAATAGTCTTGTAGCCTTGAGCCAGTTTGGTGGCAGAGCCTTTTATTGCTGCAAAGTGGCAAACGACGAAGACGGCGATTTTTACCGTCAAGACTTAGCAGACGCGGGTGTTGAAACGCATTTGCATGAACAAGATAACGGTGGGCACACGGGAAAATGTGTGGTCATGGTGACGCCCGACGCAGAACGCACCATGTGTACCTTCTTGGGAATTACCATCGACTTTTCACTTGAAGAGTTAAAGGAAGATGCGATCGCCGAGAGCGAGTATCTATATATTGAAGGCTATCTAGCGACCTCTGAAATTGCTCGTAATGCAGTGCAAGCGGCACGCAACGCTGCAGAGAAAGCAAATACAAAAATAGCGCTCACCTTCTCAGATTCATCTATGGTGAAATACTTCAAGGAAGGTTTGGACGAGTTTTTACAAGCGGGCGTCGACATTCTATTCTGTAACAAAGAAGAAGCAGAACTCTATACCGGCACCCACACTTTAGAAGCCGCAATGTCGGAATTGCTCAAATATGCAAAACAAGTTGTGGTGACGCGTGGGAAAGAAGGCGCACTGATCGGAACAGAAGAAAAACGCGTACAAGTACCTGGATTCCCAGTACAGGCGTTAGACACCAACGGCGCTGGAGATATGTTTGCTGGTGCTTACTTGTTTGGTATAACGCAAGGCTGGGATCTCGCCAGTGCAGGCACGTTAGCCAGTCGCGCGGCTGCCGAAGTAGTAACGCACTACGGTCCTCGACTTCCTGCAGAAACACACCGAGAAATTTTAACAGAGCTCAATAACACTGTTGAAAAGACCGCTTAATGAAAGAATTAGGAAACTAACATGACCATGAACCATGATTACAAAGTCGCTGATATAAGCCTTGCCGCATACGGTAGAAAAGAAATCACCATCGCTGAATCAGAAATGCCGGCCTTGATGAAAATTCGTCGTAAATATGCTGCAAGTAAGCCATTGTCGGGCGCGCGCATTATTGGCTGTATCCACATGACAATCCAAACTGCGGTACTGATTGAAACACTGGTAGAACTTGGTGCTGAGGTTCGTTGGTCATCATGTAATATTTTCTCAACTCAAGACCACGCAGCTGCAGCAATTGCTGCAGCCGGTATTCCAGTCTTCGCTTGGAAAGGCGAAACCGAAGAAGAGTATGAATGGTGCATGGAGCAGACTTGTAAGAAAGATGGCAAGCCTTGGAATGCAAACATGATCCTTGATGACGGAGGCGATTTAACGCTTCTTATTCATGAGAAATTCCCAGCCATGCTAGAGCAGATTCACGGTATCACTGAAGAAACGACAACAGGTGTTCACCGTTTGCTAGAAATGTTGAAAAAAGGCACGCTGAAAGTACCTGCAATCAACGTAAACGACTCGGTCACCAAGTCGAAGAACGACAATAAATACGGCTGTCGCCACTCACTCAATGATGCAATTAAACGAGCAACAGACCACTTGTTGTCAGGTAAAAAGGCTCTTGTCATCGGTTATGGCGACGTAGGTAAAGGCTCGGCAGCGAGCTTACGCCAAGAAGGCATGATCGTAAAAGTAACTGAAATTGACCCGATCTGCGCCATGCAAGCTTGTATGGACGGCTACGAAGTCGTGTCTCCTTATTTGAACGGAGTAAACAAAGGGGATGGCTCGACCATTAATCATGCCCTACTCGGTGACACTGACCTACTCGTTACCACCACTGGTAACGTAAACGTATGCGATCAGTACATGTTAAGCGCCCTGAAAAAAGGATCGTTGGTGTGTAACATTGGCCATTTCGACAACGAAATTGATACCGCTTACATGCGCAAGAACTGGCGCTGGGATGAAGTGAAGCCACAAGTACACGTGGTTTATCGCTCAGACGACGCGCAAGACTACTTAATCTTGCTAGCGGAAGGTCGATTGGTAAATTTAGGGAATGCGACAGGCCATCCGAGCCGCATTATGGACGGCTCATTTGCCAACCAAGTCCTTGCACAGATCCACTTGTTTGAGCAACAATACGCGGCATTGAGCGCAGAAGAGAAAGCACAGCGTTTAACTGTTGAAGTATTACCAAAGCAACTTGACGAAGAAGTTGCGCGTTACATGGTAGAGGGCTTCGGTGGCGTACTCACGCAAATGACACAAAACCAAGCGGACTATATTGGTGTGCCTGTGGAAGGCCCATTCAAACCCGATAGCTACCGCTACTAAAATAAGAAAAGGGATAATGGCGACAGCAACTTTAACCTTTAGACCCATGACGGCAGCCGATGAGGCTGCCGTTGTTACATTGGCGAATGAAGTTCACGGTGACAACTATTTGTCGCCTGAGAGTTTTCATGACTTCTTAGCTCGCGGTATCACTAGCAACGGTCGGAATCTCAATTGGCTTGCATTTGAGAATGATGATCTTGTGGGGGTCAGGTTAACTTTTGCCGCTGGCCAATGGCCAATTGACGACTGGTGCACGCCGTCAGCTTGGCCCATTCCAGCAGAAAAGCTTTGTTACTTTAAGTGCGCTGCCGTTTCGGAAAGAAGCCAAGGAGGCGGTGTTGGAAAAGGTTTGCTATACCACTCGATCTTAGAAGCAGTCGGCTCCGGATGCGAAGGTGGCTTGGCGCATATTTGGCGACAAAGTCCCAACAATAGCGCATTTGAGTATTTCAGTCGTTGTGGAGGTGAGCTTATTCAAGATCACCCAGATCGCTGGCTTTCAGCTTCATTGAATGATGGCTATTACTGCCCCGTTTGCGATGGCACATGCCATTGCGTTGCGGCAGAAATGATCTTACCGTTTGCCAATATACAACTGGTGAGCGGCGACTAACATGTTTGATCCAGTTCGTGATAAAAGCATACCGCTTGCTCACGAACAGCAGGTATTAAGCTATTGGTCTGCAATTCAACCCGACTATCAACATGAACGACACGCCCTTCCCCGCCAATGCGATGTGCTTATTGTGGGTGCCGGCTATACTGGCTTAAACGCAGCCATTACCCTCGCTCAAGACTTTCAACAACACAGTGTAGTCATCGATGCAGGCGCTATTGGTGCTGGCTGCAGCAGTCGCAATGCGGGGTTCGTTCTGCCGGGAACAGGCCGGCTCAGCTTTCAGGATTATCAGCGACAATTTGGCAACGACGTGGCGCGCGCTGTGCAAAACGAATTTGCGAAGAGCGTAGAACACGTCAAAGATCAGTGTAAGAACGCCCCTACGAGTCTACATTTAAGCTCCACACGCTATTTAAAGCTCGCCCACAAACGAAATCTTAGCAAAAAGCTTGAGCAGCAAGTGAGTCTTTATCAAGACACCTTGTTGCAGGCTGAGTGGCTGTCCCCAAATGAAATCAATGCGCAGCTTCCGGGAGTTAAGCATGCGTACGGTGGGATTGCTTTCACGCCGGCAATGTCGCTTAATCCGAAGGCCTATGTAAATCAACTCGCTCGCACTTGTGATCAATTGGGTGTTCATTTGCACAGTCAAATTGTCATGCTGCGCTATGAGCAAGGTCTTCACGATATGGTCGTGCATACCAACCAAGGCATCATTCATGCTCGTAAACTATTACTTTGTACGAATGGCTATATGCCGTTCACGGTAGCACCGACGCTCACACGGAAGCATTTACCGGTACTGTCCTCAGTACTGGTCACAGAGCCTCTCAGTGCCGCTCAAATAGAGCAAGTTGGGTTCTCTCAACATGATTTAATTATGGACACGCGCAAGCTCAAGTATTACTACCGCCTGCTGCCAGACAACCGTTTACTATTCGGGGGGCGAGGTGCGATTACCGGTAATAAAGCTGAGAATCCAAAATACACAGAGCATTTATTAGCGGCATTGAAACAAAGCCTTCCAGCGCTACAAGACTTGAATGCTGCATTTCGTTGGCAAGGCTGGATCAGCGTTTCTCTAGACAGTATGCCCCGTGTGTTTGAGCATGAGAGAAACGTTCATGCAGCCATGGGTTATTGTGGTGCTGGGATCGCTTTTTCGAGTCTTGCTGGAAAAAGAATTGCCGAGCAGGCGATGGAAAAGAACTTACCACCGCTCCCGTTTTATCAAGGCTCATTGCCAAATTTTCCATTGCCCGCGTTCCGTCGCTTAGGGCAATGGGGCTACTATCAATACGGCCGTTGGGTCGATTAAAGGCCGAAAACTACCTTTTCACTCTTCAACTTCCATTGTACTGCAAACGCCAATATCGCCGAGATACCAAAGGTTGTAACCGCACCCACTAAAAGTGCGGGTAGAGCAACTGGGTCACCATTAATAGAGCCAAGTAACGCCTGATGTTGTGACGTAATCGGGAGGTAATCTAAGATCGGATGCGAAAAGCGAGTAAACTCAAGCGCAAACACAATGGTCATTGGCGCGAACATCACAAAGGTAATGTAAGTTTGTGCTTCTTTAAAGCTCTTGGCTAAAAACGAAACTAAAAGCTGCAAAAAGCTCGCAAATAGCGCTAATGGAATCAGCACAAGCACCAAAACCACCTGTGTAATTACACTAAAGCTGATGTCGATACCAATTTTCTGTAATGGCACAAACAAAAACACAAGTGGAATCATTGCCAGCGTGAGTGCGCCTCCGAGCATCGCAAAAGTAGACGACGCGAGCGCTTTCCCAAGTACTAGATCAAAGGGGCGCAAAGGCTGCGCTAAGAGAAACTCAAGTGAATTACGCTCTCGTTCCCCCGCACTCGTGTCGATTGCCACATTCATACCCGCGAAGAACACGGCCATCACCGCAAACACCATCACCGTTCCCATAATGAGCGCAGCACGCGATTCTTTCGTCGCTGTATCTTGCCTTGCCGGCACGACCGCCTGCATCACTTCGGGGCTAATGCCTCGCATCATTAAACGCGCACTCGCTACCATTTGATTATAACTTCTCACTGCACTCTCAACACGCGAGCGAGCACTGCTCCCTTTGCGTTCTGAGTAATCTGCACGCACAGTAATGGTCACGGTTCGTGCGGTGGCGAGTCGCTCCTGAAAATCTTCCGGAATCGATACTTCGATCGACGCGTCTTCAGGCGTTTCATGCGCCACAATACCGTTTTGCTTGAAGTGTTGAACCAGTTCTGGCGCAAACTCGGCACCACTTAATGCCACTTTTAAGTCGCTTTCCGAGGTGGCCTGATTCACCACTGCAAAAAAAGCAAATGCCATTAACATTGGACCAAAAAACGCGTAAGACATAGCAGCCATAACCGAACGGCGATCTCGAATTGCGTCTTTGAGCTCTTTAAACCAAACAACTTTCCACGCGTAGCTCATTACACGATCCCCTCTTCAGTTCCGATTAGCTGCACAAATGCGTCTTCAAAACTATCTTTCCCTGTTTGTTCACACAATGCTTGTGGCGTGTCATTCGCAACCACCTGCCCTTGCACCATAATCACAACGCGGTCGCAAAGCGCCGCGACTTCCTGCATCACATGGCTTGAAAAGAGGATACAGCGACCTTGCTCTCTTAAACTATACATGAGCTCTCGAAGAATGCGTGTGCTCATCACATCGAGCCCACGGCTCGGCTCATCAAGAATTAAGTTTTGCGGTTGATGCACGATAGCTTGCGCCAGCGCCACCTTCATCCGTTGACCCTGCGAAAAGCCTTGCGTTCTCCGATCGGCAATCTCGCCCATACCCAATGATTCAATCACCGACTGTACTTTCTCTTCAAGCACCGCCCCGCGTATGCCATGCAACTCAGCAATATAAGAAATATGTTCTCGCGGCGTCATACGCTCATAAAGGCCGAATTTATCCGGGAAAATACCGATGCGCTTACGAACTTCCAAAGGCTGCTGAATTGCCTCTATCCCGTCAATCATGGCGGAGCCACTGTCAGGATGAATTAACCCATAGAGGCTTCTTAAACAAGTTGTTTTACCAGCGCCATTAGGACCAAGTAAGCCCGTAATTTCCCCGTCATTTGCATGAAAACTGAGTCCATTGAGAGCCTTTACATCACGATATGACTTTTCTAAGTTCTTTACCTCAATCATGTTTGGCTCCTACATTCCTTGACCATTAACGTTCAAAACAAAAGGCAGTATTTCGGTGTTGGCTAAACAACTGCCATCAACTTCCGCCTCAGGATTATTGAGGAACTTTTGAATCAAGCGATTTGCACAAGATTGACCCACGATCGTGTGGCCAGCATGCTCGGCAACTAAATGTTGAGAATTGGCTAATGTTTCTGCAGCAAGTTCCGCCATTGAGGAAGGCGTTACTGGATCTTGTCCACCCGAAAGTAACAGCACCGGGTGCTCGGCCGTAATCGGTTCGGCAACTTCCGAATCATTCGGCACCACAGGCCACCCCTCACACATATCACTGAATGTCTCTAACATCGCATCGCCCATGAAACTCGACGCGGCTTCTGCTGCCCGATCGGCTTGCGTAAGCCGAGGGAGATCCTCTTGGCATATAACTGATAAGGTGAGCCCCAGATATAACGGCGACTGACTCTCAAATGAGCCGACAAGGCCTGCCAATGGACTAAAGTTTCCTTGTGCTGCGGCGTGAATTACATAGGGCAACAGTTGGCGTGTTCGAGGGTGATATAGCGCCCCAAACATCATCTGCTGGAAACGTTGAGCCGACATGCGAACCTCAGTTGGGTAATGACTTCTAGGATCATTAATTGTTAACATCATCGGGTTCGCTGCAAGCTCTGCTGAGACTTGGTCAAACATCGCTCTCACATCACCAAAGGTGGAGGCACACGCGTCCATTTCTCGACAATCTTGAATCATACGTTCGAATGCAACCGCCGCTGATTGTCCAAACAAGCCAATCTTCATTTGTGGCGGCGCTAAGCCGTCGAGCACTGCGGCTCGAATAGAATTTGGAAAATCTCTTAAGAATGCTAAGCCTGAACGGGTTCCATATGAGCCACCATAAATATTGATTTGCTCGTAGCCCAGTGCTGCCCTCACCGCATCAAAGTCATGCACAGCATTTTTTGTATCGTACTGCTGAAAATCAACTTCGTATTGGGTGGCACACCGGCGAGTTTCAGCCGCTAGATCCAGTGACTCTTCTGCGACCAATAAAGATGCTCGCACTTCCTCCAAGTCTTCAATATCACACCGCAGGGGATTGGATTGTCCGGTTCCGCGTTGATCAATAAGAAGAATGTCACGTGTTTGGCGCACGCCGCTATAAACCGACGCAATCATCGCGGTTAACTCAGTAGCGGCCTGCCCCGGACCACCGGCAAGAAAAAGTAGCGGATCAGGTTCCTTTGCTGCGGCAATTGCAGGGAGGCGTACAACGTGAAGATCAATCGTACGCCCTTCTGGCTGCTCATAATTCTCGGGAACAGTTAAAAACCCACACTCTACTTGCTCTGCAAGCCCCTCAACATGACATGGAGATAATGTGAGTGTCGCCGACCCATATGCAAGCCCCGGCATCATGAATAAAGCACTAACACACAGCGCTCTGCTAAATTTAATCATGGTAGAAGTCTTCTCTTTAATAGCGTGAGCATGTTGTAACGAGTTCGTTAATGAAAAGCAAGAAACTACACAAAGTGTAACAATTTCGTTAGATGTTTAGGCATAAAAAAACCCGCTCAAAAGCGGGTTTTCAATAAGCTTAGCTAGTCCTTAGCTGCCGATACGATCGCGAATGGCTTGCGCCACGGGCGAGTCGCCATGACCATTACTCTCAGCCCACTCTAGATCGCCCATTGCTTCAATCGCAGAACCCGGTAATTGCGAAACGATAAACTCACCGATATCGTCTGCACCCTGATCCATTGAAAATTGAAGTAATGACATGCCATTGCAAAGAATCGACTCGTACACGCGGCGTAGTTGTAAACGCTCTTCACGCAAACGCTGGCGCATACGCAAACGGTCGTTTCCTTGCACATACGTACACAGGTTCTGAGCTAACGCATCTTGAGCTTGCGCCGGCGCAACGACAGAGAAGTTAGTTACGGTCGCACCGAACAACATAACCCCAGCGCTCGCTACTGCAACGATAAATTTTTTCATGCTTGCCCCCACAGACAACGTGATTGACTAATATTCAGACGCTATTCTATAGAAAAAAAACCTTATGAACAATTCAGACAAATGTCAAAGCTCTTCTGACATGTATATTTTATGTTGATTTCTCATACAGATAGGCACGAAATGCTGGCATATCAGGACTTTTTTGAGGTGATTCGCGGAGCAATTTCTCCACCCAATCAGTACTTTCCCAGGCAGGAAAATAAGTATCTCCATCTACCTCTAAATCTATATGAGTCAGATACATACGTTGCGCTTTCGGCAAAAAAGACGCATAGATTTGACCACCACCAATCACCATGATCTCTGGTGCATCAGACAGAAGTTGTATAGCTTCCTCCGGAGATGAAACCGTTTCCACCTCCGCAGGCAATTTCTCAGGTTGAGTAGTTACGACGACGTTTCGACGCCCGGGAAGGGGTCGCCCAATCGAAAGAAAGGTGTTTCGACCCATAACGATAGGCTTCCCCATCGTAATCTCTTTAAAATACTGCAGCTCGCTCGGAAGATGCCAAGGCATATCGCCATCTTTTCCAATCACCCGATTGTTTGCCATTGCCGCAACTAGCGCAATTATTGACATGCCCTTTTTACTCCTTAACGCTGAAAAACCACGTGACCGTCGTCCGGCTCATCATCATCGAAATCGTCATCATCGTCAAAGTCTTCTTGCTCTTCCACCTCAGCAACTTTGTTTTGATGATACGTAGACCACTTAAATTCAACCGGCTCATCGGGTGTTTGCTCTTCCTCTAAAACTTCTTTTGGCAGCGTTTCGAGGTAAGTCATGATCTCCCGCATGAGGCCGTCACATGCCTTCCCAGTTAACGCTGACAGCTCGTAAACAGGGCCTTCCCAGTTTAAGGCCGCGATCACCTTTTGCTTTTGCTCAGCAAGTTGCTCATCGTCGAGTAGGTCGGTTTTGTTGAGCACAAGCCAACGCGGCTTATCGAATAATTTTGGACTATAACGTTTCAATTCTTCCAGTATCATGACTGCACTCTCTGCAGGATGACTGTCGTCAAACGGCGCAACATCCACAACATGAAGAAGCAATCCACAGCGCTCAAGATGCTTGAGGAATTGAATTCCTAAACCGGCACCTTCAGCTGCACCCTCTATCAAACCCGGAATGTCTGCAATCACGAAACTTTGGTGACCCGAAACGCGGACCACCCCGAGGTTCGGTGTGAGCGTTGTAAATGGATAATCGGCAACCTTAGGACGCGCCGCTGAAACTGACCGAATTAAGGTCGATTTACCCGCATTGGGCATACCGAGTAACCCGACATCGGCAAGCAACAGGAGCTCGAGGTTCAACAAGCGGTGCTCACCTGGAGTACCATCGGTTTTTTGCCGTGGCGCACGGTTGGTACTGCTTTTAAAGCGTGTATTTCCTAGGCCATGAAAACCGCCCTTCGCAACGAGCAATGTTTGCCCATGCTTAGTTAGGTCACCAATGATCTCACCGGTTTCGCGATCTTGAACACGCGTCCCCACAGGAACCGGTAAGGTTACGTCTTCACCGCGTTTCCCCGTACAGTTCCGGCTCTGGCCGTTTTGCCCGCGACCTGCACGATGCGTGCGCTCGAAGCGGTAATCAATGAGTGTATTCAGATTTTCGTCTGCACGCAGGTAAACATCTCCACCATCACCCCCATCGCCACCGTCTGGCCCGCCTTTTGGGATGTACTTTTCGCGCCGAAAACTTACACAGCCATTACCGCCGTCGCCAGCTTCTACACGAATCTCTATTTCATCTACAAATTTCATGGTTTTAATTTACCTACTTACAAACGCTTATGACTAGCATACCTAATATAGCGCTAGATACAAAAAACCCCGCATAGAGCGGGGTTTCTCTCAGAACTCGCTTCGTTCTCTTATTCAGCAACGATGCTGATGAACTTGCGGTTTTGAGGCCCGCGTTGTTCGAAGGTTACTTTACCGTCGACTTTCGCGAACAAGGTGTGGTCACGACCTACACCTACGTTAGAGCCTGCGTGAAACTTAGTGCCACGCTGACGAACTAAAATGTTACCTGCAAGAACTGACTCGCCGCCGTAGCGCTTAACACCAAGACGTTTTGATTCTGAGTCGCGACCGTTACGGGTAGAACCACCAGCTTTTTTATGTGCCATTTGTCGTTACTCCTCTATTACGCGCCGATACTCGTGATTTTCACTTCCGTGAACCACTGACGGTGCCCCATTTGCTTACGTGAATGCTTCCGGCGACGGAACTTCACAATCTTAATTTTATCACCACGACCGTGGTCAACAACTTCTGCTGTCACTTTGCCGCCAGAAACGAATGGAGCTCCAATCGTCACTTTCTCACCATCGGAGAGCATGAGAACTTGCTCAAACTCTACGGTATCACCGGTAGCTGCTTCCAGCTTTTCCAGGCGAACGGTCTGGCCCTCGGTGACACGGTGTTGCTTACCGCCACTTTGAAATACCGCGTACATAGTTATCTCCAAGATACCCCGCAAGGGGTGAACAAACTTAAATTAGGTCGCGCATTCTACGTAAAAAATGAACTTTAGGCAAGTTTCTCAGTACAAAAAAGCACTGGAAATTGCGCTATACGAAAATATCATGCATTTGAACGAGAGAAAGGCTGGAAAGATAGGCTCAGTTCGGTAAAATCACCGCTCAATGTAAGCATTCCGAAAAGAGTATACATGGCTATGGATCTCTCCGCTGTGCGGACGCTCACCGACCCAGACATGCACGCGGTCAATCAACTCATTGCAGAACAGCTGCAATCGGACGTTGTACTCATTAACCAACTTGGCTTCTATATTGTGAATAGTGGCGGGAAACGGCTCCGGCCGATGCTCGCGGTACTCGCGGCCAAAGCCCTTGGTTATCAAGGTAAGCATCATCACACCCTCGCGGCAATTGTAGAGTTTATTCACACTGCGACACTCTTACACGACGATGTGGTCGACGACTCCCACATGCGTCGAGGAAAGGAAACTGCAAACGCAAAATTCGGTAACGAAGCGAGCGTGCTCGTTGGCGATTTTCTCTACACTCGCGCATTTCAGTTGATGGTCACCATGGACTCAATGCAAGTGATGGAAATTCTGGCGAACGCAACGAACGTGATCGCGGAAGGTGAAGTGATGCAGCTCATGAACTGCAATGATCCAGACACCACTGAGCAGCGCTATTTTGACGTTATCTATAGTAAAACTGCACGCCTGTTTGAGGCCGCAACACAACTCGGCGCAGTGCTTTCAGAGCAACCGCAACTCGAAACTGCCGCTGCCGATTACGGCCGCTATTTAGGAACTGCATTCCAACTTGTAGACGACTTACTTGATTACACAGAGAATGCAGAGACCATGGGCAAAGACGCAGGCGACGATCTTGCTGAAGGAAAACCGACATTACCGTTGCTCTACGCAATGTGGCAAAGCAATGGCGAGAACGCACAAATGATTCGGCACGCGATCGAGAATGGTGGCGAACGTGACAAGCTCGCGCAAATTTTAGCAATCATGGAGCAAACTGGGGCGCTAGAATACACCCGAGAAAAGGCGCTAGAGCAACGCGACTTAGCGATAGCAGCACTCGCAAGCTTTCCTGAAACTCCACAAAAAGAAGCCTTAGAGGCACTGGCGCATTTAGCGGTAGAAAGGGTAGCGTAACGCTCAGTCTGACCTGCATATACGGGCTTCCTGGATCTAGGAACATATCAGCAAAAAGGTCAGGTTAAAACCTGACCGGAGCCTTCCCGGATCTAGGAACATATCAGCAAACAGGTCAGGTCGAAACCTGACCGGGGACTTACGCCTGATTTGCGAACTCAACACCCATTTGAATGTCTTTTTTCAAGCCATCGAGCATGTCTGCTTTGGCTTTGGCTTCGAACTCACTCAACTCACCGTAAGGTAAGATAGCTTCGATACCGTTTTTGCCAATTTTTAATGCTTGTGCAAAGTAATCTGCGTCGCCGCCATCGTTTTCGACATAAGCATACTCAACTACGCTCTCACCTTGCATTGCGCGCGCCAAAGATAAACAGAAACGTGCCGCTGCTTGCCCCATAGAAAGGGTCGCTGAACCGCCACCAGCTTTTGCTTCAACCACTTCAGTGCCCGCGTTCTGAATGCGGTGCGTTAATGACTCGATTTCTTCGTGACTGAATTCAACGCCCTGCACTTGCGAGAGTAAAGGCAAAATAGTAGTACCACTATGGCCACCGATCACAGGTACTTGCAAGTCTTCTGCTGACAAACCTTTTAATTCTGCAACGAAAGTTTCAGCGCGAATCACGTCAAGTGTGGTTACACCGAACAAACGGTTCTTGTCGTAAACACCTTTTTGCTTCAGCACTTCTGCTGCAATCGCAACCGTCGTATTCACCGGATTCGTGATAATACCAACTAACGCTTTCGGGCAGGTGTCTGCAATGTTTTCAACTAGGTTACGAATAATACCCGCATTCATGTTGAACAAATCTGACCGGTCCATACCTGGTTTACGAGGCACACCCGCTGGGATCAATACGATATCTGCGCCTTGCAACGCGTCTGTTAATCCATCTTGGCCGTAACCTTTTACAGATACAGAAGTAGGAATATGGCTTAAGTCAACTGCAACACCTGGCGTTACAGGCGCAATGTCAAACAATGCCAAGTCTGAGCCTTTCGGCAATTGAGTTTTCAGTAGCAAAGATAACGCCTGACCAATACCACCTGCGGCGCCTAATACAGTTACTTTCATTTCGCACTCCATTCAGTCATTTGCGGGGCCTAAACACTATACGAAATGGCCTAAAAATACAACTTCGCCTTTAGTTGTAGACTAGGTAGCGCGCGCTTTTTGAGCTACAATAATGTCACTTCATAAAAACGCAGAATAAAAGCAAAATTCATGAGCACATCACATCAAGATCCATTGACAGAAGCCTTTCGTTCTTTACTAAAGGAAGAACGCTACGCCTCTCAAGCTGAAATTGTGGAAGCATTGCAAAAGCAAGGCTTTCACACGATGAATCAATCGAAAGTTTCGCGCATGTTGAGCAAGCTAGGTGCGGTACGAGCGCGAAATGGTCGTGAAGAGATGGTGTATTGCTTGCCGCCAGAACTTGCCATGCCCTCGGCAAAAAGCTCATTAAAACAATTAGTCCTCGATGTTGAGCACAACGCGGTGATGATCATTGTGCGCACAACGCCTGGAGCCGCTCAACTGATTGCTCGCCTATTAGACTCGGTTGGCAAAAAGGAAGGTGTACTAGGCACCATTGCGGGCGATGACACTATCTTTATTGCACCTGTCGACACGCAAACCATCGAGGTTACCATTGACAGAATTCGTGAGTTATTCGAGAACCATTAACCACGACTCGGCGGGTACAACATAGAATGAGCCGTGTAAAAAGCGCAGATAATCAAGAAGCGGATCGGGTTGTTCAACAGCAAACATACGAGCGAGTGCATGATTAAATTGATCTGGGTGAGCCGCATAATCTATCCATAGCTCACTCGGTGTTTGTAATGACACCATAGGCATCGGATCGCTTAATAATATCTCATCTATCTCGTCATGAAACTCTCGATGACTCGATTGCGAAGTCGGCCAAAAGGCGCCGCTTACCTTCTCAGACCCCATGATCTCTCGCTGCGACTCTGCCGACAGCGCTTCCCAACGCAACAAATCGGGCGCTACTTGCCTCACCCAGGCGAATGAAAAGCCTTTGCTGAACCCCGTATACGCGTGATCTGGGACCTGCAACGAATACCCAAAGGCCTTTTTAAATCTTTGTGTGGCCGTTGCTCGTTCAGGATTATCCAAAAAGCCCAAAAGATTTCGACCATCCAAATATCGAAAGCACTGAAAATCTCTTTGCAGCTCAGCAAAATCGGCAAACCATTGTAATAGCACCTGCGCCGTAAAATAGCAGGCATCAGGCCTATCAGACTTAATCACAATGGCAAAATCGGCATGGTGTTGTGGCAACGGGTATTCAGTGTGTTCGGGCATTGTCAGCGCGGGCAAGGAAAACGTTTTGGCGTAATCTAGAATAGGCCAATACGCTTGTCCAATCGCCAGGACCGCGCTGAGTTGCGCTTCTGAAAAACGTTGTTTCAACTGCTGCGTTAAAAGCGGGAATTTACTGAGTTGCTGACGAAAACCCTCAACGTCGTCCGACATCATGTCGAACAGCAGAACATGTCGATGAATACTTGGAGCTGCGCAAACGTCTTGTTGAGGTTTCAGACTCGTTGCCATAGCACTACCTAGTCGCCCTGTGGCTTGTTACGCGCAGCATCTTGCACTTTGCGAATACGCTTGCGAACATCAGAAGCCGCTTTACTGCCGTGATATCGTCCCTTTTCAATATGGCGAATTCTATACACAGAAGGTGCATCAACCGGCACACCATGAGTGCCCAAAATCCAGCGAAACGCACGATCTTCAAAGGTTTTCTTCCAGCGATCAGTTTCACGTTGGTAAGCACTTACATCGGCACAATAACCGATAGCACGGCACACATCGCCATGCACAATTTGATAAGCCCCCACCGCTCGTTCTAACACGCGAATGGTAAAGTCTGCTTGATCAACCGAAACCACTTTGGGCTCCTTTGCCGCCTTCAACATTGGGCTATCGTTTGTCAGCAATGGCGTAATTCGCTCTTGCGCAGGAAACACCAGTGCCTCATTGCGCCCCTGTAAGGACTGCGCCAGTCCGTCCAAGCAACCTTCGCCGAAAACCAAATCGCAATCGGCAAACCATACCCAGTCTGCTTGAGTGGCAAGCGCTCGACGATTACGCCCAATGGCACGTCGGAATAACTCGGGAGGATTTACTTGTTGCCAATTCCATGTCACATTGGGCACTTCGTGCTTGCCAAAAAACTGCAGCAACTGCGTCGTCGCGTCGTCTTCTTTCGCGTGAAACACGGTCATAATCACATCCACATTTTGTGGCGGATGTTGTATTAAAGAACTTAATTGGTATGCATGCAAGTGAGAATAGCGCCAGCAATGGCTCACAATTTCAATGGTGAGCCGTCCCGTTTTGCTTTGTATTTGCTGTGGTGGTTTTTTATAGAGAAATCGCATGGGCAACAGTTTGCTCACTGCCAAACGCAGAGCAAACTCTTGTAACCCTTGATACCAAGGCATTTTCACGTCGTAAACGAGTTTCTCAGACATATAATTTCCCTTATAAACGCCAGCTTGGTAGTGGAATAATATCTTTTACATCGACTAACACGGGCTTTTGGTCTGTTTCATGGCGACAGAGTCTCTCAAAATCTTGCTGTTGATAGGTACGATACTCATTATGGGCTACGGCCGCGATAACGGCATCGTATTGCTGCTCTTTGCGGAACGGATTATCCGCCACCTGAAAACTTCCGGCCGAAGCGAGCTCTGCGGGCTCCACTTCAGGATCATGTACCGAAACCTCAACACCGTAGTCTTGTAGTGAGGTTACAATGTCGATCACTTTGGTATTGCGAATATCAGGACAATTCTCTTTGAACGCAAAGCCAAGAATAAGCACTTTAGCACCCTTGATCACTAAGCCATTGTCGATCATTAGTTTCACGGTGCGCTCGGCGATGTATTTCGCCATACCGTTATTTATTTGCCGAGAAGAGAGAATCAAGTTGGGCTTATACCCTAATTCCTCGGCTTTAAAGGTAAGGTAATAGGGATCAACACCGATACAGTGCCCCCCCACTAACCCCGGGAAGAGTTTAATAAAATTCCACTTTGTGGCTGCGGCCTCAATTACCTCACGGGTATCAATACCCATTTCGTGAAAAATAAGCGCCAATTCATTAATGAGGGCGATATTCACGTCGCGTTGGGTATTTTCGATTACTTTTGCCGCTTCTGCCACGCGAATACTCGAGGCTAAGTAAGTGCCTGCCGTAACCACTTCCCGGTAAAGTGCATCGACACGCTGTGCCACTTCGGGTGTCGAGCCTGACGTAACTTTCAAAATAGTTTTAAAGGTATTGTTCTTATCGCCTGGGTTGATGCGTTCCGGTGAGTAGCCGCCATAAAAATCTTGATTGAACTTGAGCCCTGAAACTTGCTCTAACTCTTTTACACACACATCTTCGGTAACGCCCGGATACACCGTCGACTCGTAAATCACTAAATCGTCTTTTTTAAGCACGTTCCCTACCGTTCGGGACGCTTGGATGAGAGGGTTTAAATCAGGACGATTAGAGCTGTCAATCGGAGTTGGCACGGTCACAATAAATATATTGCAGTGCTTACAATCGTCTATGTTAGAAGAGAATGACAATGTACTTTTGACACTTGCAAGTGCTGCGGAGGAAACCTCTTTGGTGCCATCAATACCTTGTCGCAAGCTCTCAATACGGCTCTGATTAATATCAAAGCCGACGACTTGATACTTTTCCGCAAATGCCACTGCTAATGGTAAACCCACATACCCCAAACCAATCACACAAATCTTATCTTGCATTAATTCTCTCCTCTCACACCTATCGGTTGCTGTGTGCTTTGCGATGGGGCAGCTTCAAACATGCGGGCAAATATGGGTTCCAAGAAACTTGCGCCAAATTCACTTAAATGATCGTCATCATAATACATTGGACGCCCTTCATAATCGCCCCAGCAGTACTCACTGTCGCAATACTCACTCGGTAATTCAAGAATACGCACCCCACATTGGGCCGCCGCCTGATTCTGCGCCTCTATAATCACAGCCTGGCGAGCATCGTAAGCCGCACGGCTCACTTTGACCCGCTCCAGCTCTTCGTCAAACAATAGACTTCTCGACATGGTTTGCGGCACGCTCTCTCGCATTTCAGGTATGGGTCTCAACATGTAGACAGGTCGCACTTCGGCAAACTTACACGCGGTATCGATAAGGGCCGTTGTCATTTCATTAAAATACGCTGGCGTTTTTTGTTCAAACGGCTCACCAATATAGTAAGTCGGTGGCTCTGCCAGAGGATCTTCTGCTTCCATCGGGCCGACTACCGATTGTGCAAAACGGCTCACAATCAGCATCGGAACTTCGGCAGGGTATTGGCCATGGGTATTCAAAGCATGCGCAATAAACTCCTCACAGGCATAGGTCAGGTTACCAATTTCATCAATGCCTTCTATCACCGGACAACCACTGGCAGTCCAGTCTAATACATGCAGTTGTTCGCTAGGTAGGCTGCGCTCCACGGCTCGAATGACCGAGCCAGCATGACTGTCGCCGATCACGATGACACCCAATTCCCCACCGCCATAAGTGCACCCTACGGGCTCACCCGCCGAGCGTGAGGCTTGGCAACGCTTGCGCAGCGGATTACGGTTATCGACCTCTGCAGCAATCGCGTCTATTTCTGCTGGCACTCGCCCGCCAAAATGCGACTCTTTCACTATAGCTGCAGGCACATAAGTAAGCAAAAGCGCAGATACGATAGTCACGGCTGCTTTTCCCGTCGAGAATTTACCAAGTCCTTCTCTTATCGGGTTCTCTACCCAACGATAAGAAAGCTCTGCAGCCACCGCACTGGCTATTAACATGAGTAAAATCCAAGGCCACGACTCCTGCTCTCCCATAAAGAACAACAGCACAGCAAAAGGCCAGTGCCACAAATACAAACTATAGGAGCGTAACCCAAACCATTGCGCAACAGGATGAGCCGTTAAGACGTTCTGTTGCCGAGCCGCCAAAATAACGAGCATGGTTCCGAGTACCGACGGCACTGCATAAGGAGCTGGCCAGGGTGTGGCTGCGTCGAACACCATAAAAGGAACAATGATCAACACCCACGCAATTGCGTAAACAACAACGGAGACACGCAGTGGCTTTTGCAGGCGCGCAAGGAAAAACACAATGCCTCCGGCTGCCATTTCCCATGCTCTGGAAGGTAGTAGATAAAATGCCTCGTTCGGAGCATGCAGCGTTTGCACAAACGCATAACTAAGAGAAAGCAAGAACAGCGCAACAATCGCGGCAAAAATAAGTGGTAGGCGAAACTTCGCAAGCCAAGCGACTGCCATTAAAAATAATGGGTATAAGAGGTAAAACTGCCATTCAGCGCCCAGTGACCAAGTGTGTAGCATCCACTTCTCATGGGCTGCTGCATCGAAATAACCCGCTTCTCGAGCAAACTCGATATTGGATATAAAACCCAATGCATAGCCCGATTGCGAGCCCAATTCCTGATAGTCAGGTGTTGGTAAAAAGAACCAACCGGCCACAAGCCAAGCAAGCACCAACACAATAAGTGCCGGGAAAATTCGTTTAGCACGAGCTAAATAGAAACTTCCCAGCTTAAATTGACTGCGACCTCCCGCTCCCACTAATCCCGACACAATAATATCGGTCATCAGGAAGCCTGAAATCACAAAGAACACGTCTACGCCTGCAAAGCCGCCCGTAAATCCGGGAATACCGAAGTGAAACAACACCACGGCAACCACCGCCCACGCGCGGAGACCGTTAATATCTTGTCGAAAACCGGATTTTTCTAGTTGAAACAAGGCCTATTGTCCAATGCTAATGGAATGCTTAAGGAGCCTGATCATACCGAATGGTCAAGGTGGTGTATATTCTTAACAGATGCAATTAGTTTCATTGATGATTACTACTTTCTACCACATTAAATCATCAGGAATTTTGTAATCTGCATAAGGGTCTTCTTCGCCCACATTGTTGTCGTTGTTTTGGTTGTCATTTAATAAGACTATTTCTGCGGGACTCCGCTCTTGAATTTTGTTCGCTACGGGAACGGGAATAAGTGCGTACCCGTCGCCATCGCGCGCAATAGCAAGCTTACCTTGAGTGAGCTCGTTATGAATTTTTTGACTCACATGCAACCGTTTCACCAAGGTACCGTCGGCAAAATTAAACGCAATCTCACCCTTGTGCGCGACTCGGTTCACGGCAATCAACTGTCGCACTTGCGCGGCTATCGCCTTCTCATCCGCTTCAGCTTTACGTTGACGATTCAGTTCTTGGTCGCGTGCCACGTGCTCCTTTTGCTTCTCCTTCGCCAACAAGTTTGCTTCATTCACAATGGCTTGCCTTTTTCCCACTTGCTTGCGCTGTACATGTTTTTCTTTCTTCACTTTCTTGAGTTTTTTCTCATCTGCCAAACCCGCTTTGAGCAGTTGTTCTTGTAACGCGTTCTTCATCGCCATTCAGCCTTCATTAAATTCCGATGTTTTAAAAGTAAATGCAGATTCTCCACTCTTACTCCAACCGCCAACCGCAAAAACCTTCCCACCGACCTTCCACACATGAGAGTTTCCTACGGGTCAAGTTGGGCTGTAGAAGCTATCGATTTCATCTCCATGTTAAAGATCACTCAGTATCCACCTCGTAATTATTAGCATTGAATTGACTTTCGTAGCCAGGCATTAGCCCAACTGCCTTCATAAACGCCTGTTGTGCTCGATTGGTATCACCTGCTTCAAAATAGCCAAATGCTAACCCATCGTACACGTCTGGAACCGTTGGAAAGAGTTGAGTTAAATAGCTAAAGAAAAAAATCGATGATTCCGCGTCATCAGCAGCTACAAGCTCCCTTGCGAGATTAGTAATTACCCTGCCAATAAAAACTTGATAAGCCGATGCCTCATAGTGGGATTTAAACTGAGCGTTGAACACCTCAGCTCCAGAGTTTAGATAAAACTGATAGGCAAATATTTCCGGCGGCGCCTTAACCTCTGTGTACTCACCGTTCAACAAATAGCTTCTCAACCTTGTAGAAAGCTTCTCAGCAACTAAGCGATCAGTATTTGCTAACACCATTACCCAAAGATCATTTTCGAAATCTATTTCTACGGCCGTACTTACACCTCTACCGCCTCCAAATGATAGCCATTGCGACGGATCGCTTTGCAACGCTCTGAATGTCTGTAAGCCTTGTGGCGAAAGGAACTGATTTGTATCGAACAAAGCATGGTAAAAACCGTACAACTCAAGAATCGATAACTCCCCTCCACCCGCTGGAGAAAGGTGCTCACGCATTGATGCCGCTACAGCAACTCGCTCGCTAGCGAAATTAAAATGATAAGGAGTTGCCGAAACAGATTGATGAGTTACCTGAAAAGAAGGATGTATATGGGTGCGGGCAGGCTTGAGTAAGTTTTGCTCCACTAACTCCCAATAATTTTTGCCTGTTACCTTTTCAAGAATAGCGCCAAGCAAAACATAGCCATAATTCGAGTAGTGCCGATCTGTTCCTGGTTCGAACAACAAAGGTGCCTCTTTCAATATTGCCAACCTCTTATCAAGGCTGTCGTAGTAAGAAGGAGACTCTCTATATGCCGCAGTAAAAATGTCTGCAAAGCCGGAACGGTGTTCCAGTAGTTGCTGAATTGTGATGCTTTGAGCCCTGGAATCGGAAAATTCGAAGTCAAAAGCTTCCAAACTATCGCTCAATTTTATGAGCTCATTATCGACAGCTTGCAGAATCAAAACTGCCGTTAAATTCTTTTGAATGGAGCCAATGTCGAACTGCGTGTGAACTGTGTTCGGATCTGAAGTTACGTCATCGGCATTCCCCACAGCTTGTGAATAACTTATCTCACCATTTTTAACGACCAAAACAGTACCAGATAATTTATATTTTTCCTCAAACTCAGCAATCAACTCATCTATCGAATGTGTAGCAACGGCTAGGCAGTTGAAAGAAGTAGCACCAAGAAGTATCAGCAGTAAAACTATACGTATCATTTAAAATCCTTTTCGAATAGCAGCGACCAATGTACTCACAAGCACCCCAACGAGGGTGAACTGCCCCAGCATCATTAGTGCCAATTTAGGCCAAAAGGCCAGTTCTTCGGTAGATAAAGGGTGCCAAATATGAATCAGCCCGAAAAAAACTGCTACTTCAGCTACATATATGCCTATAGTGATAGCGCCAACATCCTCTTTCGCCATGGGCGTTGAACCCTCTACTCTGTTTAAGCTTTTACTACACACCGAATAACAAGACCAGCGTTACACTCGTATTGAGCTTCGGTTGACAGACATTCTTGGCGATCATCAACTCACCATTGAGAAGCGAAGCGAAACAATGGTCTACAACTATACAATAAATGGCCAAAAAACTTCTTTTGGAGCGCAAGAGAGAGCTTGGTTCAGTTCTCAAGTTCCAACCATAATTGCTAAAACTGGCCTTAACTACGCCCGCTAGCCACAAAAAAGCCGAGCTGCTTGCGCAACTCGGCTTTTGCTTTCCTTCCTAAGAAAAATTTACGCTACATTAATGGTAGGAATAATATTCTCTTTTGCTTTCTTTTCTGCCGCTTGGAAATCAGGCATTTGATCGAAGTTTAAGTACTTGTAGATTTCGCCAGACATCGCGTTGATGTTCTGAGCGTACTCCATGTACTCATCGCGCGTTGGAATCTTACCCAAAATCGCACCGACTGCCGACAACTCTGCAGACGCCAAATAAACATTAGCACCGTCACCTAAGCGGTTCGGGAAGTTACGTGTTGACGTTGAAAGTACCGTAGCACCCGCTTTCACACGCGCTTGGTTACCCATACACAATGAACAGCCTGGCATTTCAGTACGCACACCGTTACGACCGTAAATGTTGTAATAACCTTCTTCCATCAATTGCGCTTCGTCCATTTTAGTCGGCGGCGCAATCCATAGTTGAGTGTTCAGCGGGTTGGTATTTTGCTCGAGCAATTTACCTGCTGCACGGAAGTGACCAATGTTAGTCATACATGAGCCGATAAATACTTCATCAACTTTATCGCCAGCAACGTCTGACAATGTTTTCGCATCGTCTGGGTCGTTCGGGCAGCAAAGAATAGGCTCAACCACTTCATTCAAGTCGATTTCAATCACAGCCGCATACTCTGCGTCTTTATCTGCTTCCATCAACTCTGGGTTGGCTAACCATTCTTCCATCTTACGAGCACGACGCTCAAGAGTACGGGCGTCGCCATAACCTTCGGCGATCATCCAGCGCAACATCGTAATGTTTGAACGCAAGTATTCCGCAATCGACTCTTCAGAAAGCTTAATGGTACAGCCAGCTGCAGAGCGCTCTGCCGACGCATCTGAAAGCTCGAACGCTTGCTCAACGGTAAGTTGGTCAAGACCTTCGATTTCCAAAATACGGCCAGAGAAGATGTTCTTCTTACCGCGTTTTTCAACCGTGAGTAAGCCTTCTTTAATTGCGTACAAAGGAATAGCATGCACGAGATCACGAAGAGTAACGCCCGGCTGCATTTCACCTTTGAAACGCACCAACACAGACTCTGGCATATCAAGTGGCATCACACCGGTGGCAGCGGCAAACGCAACCAATCCTGAACCCGCAGGGAAAGAGATACCTAATGGGAAACGCGTGTGCGAATCGCCGCCAGTACCCACTGTGTCTGGCATTAACATACGGTTTAACCAGCTATGAATAATACCGTCGCCAGGGCGCAGTGAAACACCGCCACGATTCATAATGAAGTCGGGTAATGTATGTTGCGTTTCAATATCAACTGGTTTCGGATAGGCAGCGGTGTGACAGAACGACTGCATGACTAAATCTGCGTTGAAGCCCAAACATGCTAAATCTTTAAGCTCGTCACGCGTCATCGGGCCGGTGGTGTCTTGCGAGCCCACAGTAGTCATACGTGGCTCGCAGTAAGTACCTGGGCGTACGCCTTCCATTCCACACGCTTTACCCACCATTTTCTGAGCGAGGGTAAAGCCCTTGCCAGAATCGTTTGGTTGCTCAGGCATACGGAATAAATCTGAATGGCCTAAACCAAGCGATTCACGCGCTTTCGTAGTTAACCCACGGCCGATAATTAAGTTGATCCGACCGCCAGCACGTACTTCGTCGATGATCACGTCAGAGGCGTACTCGTACTCAGAAATCACCTCACCTGTTGCGTTCTCAATTTTGCCCGCGTATGGATAAATATGAATCACATCGCCCATGTTCATATTGTCTACATCCGCTTCAAATACCAAGGTTCCGGTATCTTTCATGGTATTGAAGAAGATGGGCGCAACCTTACCGCCAATACAAATGCCACCAGAGCGCTTGTTCGGTGTACCCGGCATGTCTTCGCCAATAAACCACAACACTGAGTTCGTGGCAGATTTACGTGAAGAACCCGTTCCCACTACGTCGCCTACAAACGCGATGGGGTTACCTTTCTCTTTCAATTCTTCGATTTGCTCAGCCGCGTTGGTAATGCCTTCGCGCGGCATTTTGTACATGGCTTTGGCATGGAGTGGAATGTCTGGGCGCGACCATGCATCTGGTGCTGGAGATAAATCATCTGTATTCGTTTCACCTGGAACCTTAAACACCGTGGCCGTGATTTTCTCCGGCATCGCTGGGCGGTTCGTAAACCATTCAGCATTTGCCCAAGACTCCACCACCGCTTTCGCGACCGCATTGCCATTCTTCATACGCTCTTCCACGTCATGGAATGCGTCAAACATCAAAATAGTATGCTTCAGTTCTTCACCGGCAAGCTCAGCGAGTTCTGCGTCGTCTAACAAAGAAACCAAGGTTTCTATATTGTAACCACCATGCATGTTACCAAGTAGTTTTACGGCTAACTTTTTATCAATCACAGGTGAGTTCACTTCACCCTTTGTGATTGCGGCTAAGAAGCCTGCTTTTACATAAGCGGCTTCGTCTACCCCTGGTGGTACGCGTTCACTGATGAGCTCAACCAAAAACGCTTCTTCACCTGCAGGTGGGTTTTTCAATAATTCGACCAGCTCTGAAACCTGTTCTGGGCTCAATGGCTTGGGTGGAATACCTTCTGCGGCACGCTCGGCCACATGTGCGCGATATTGTTCTAACACAAATGATTCCTCTTAATGAAAGGCGCCAGCACTCGCTACGACGAGTCTGCTTTCGCAAGAGCTGCTAGCGCTATGAAAAAACGCGTGAATTATACGGGAATTTCCCTGAAAAATGAATTTATCCAGTGTTCTCGGGGGCTATACCACTCATTCACTGCATTTATAAAGGGGTAAGTAACTATTTACAGCGGCAATCGTGGCCGTTTATAGAGATTATGAACGGCTTTCATAATCGCTTCTTTTGAATAAGGCGCGGCTAAGCGGTGACCATCGGCAACCGCAACCAATGGCAAATAGAATTTTTGGCAAAAACGTTCGCTTGCTTCAAAAGGTACCACCGAATCTTGCGTGCCATGAATGACGGTTGCCTGCTCCGCACTCGGCATACGGGCAATTACGTCTGCGGCCTCTGTATGCAGCGCAGGCGCTAACAAAACCAGACTTTGAAAGCGTTCTGGATAATGCGAATACAACCGTGCGGCAACCAACCCTCCAAACGAAGAGCCAATCACCGTCAGTCCAGTTCTATTACGAGTAACTTCTTCTGCGACCAGTAAACGTTGCTCAAGGTCTAAATTCTGGAAATCAGGAGACTCGAGTTCCTCATAGTCACTCGCAATCATATGAAATTTCTGCCCGTGCGGACCGCTTTCCAAGCCATGAAAAAACAGAATCCCCATTTCAATCGCCAAGTTCTGTCAGCATTTCATCAATAATATCGTTCATGGTAATAAAGCCGACAAGTTGATTATCATCCAGCACCAGTAGACGTTTTACTTTGTGGTTGATCATAATGGCGCTTACGTGTTTTATTGCTAAGGTCTTCCCAACCCCAAGAGCGGGTTTAAAACAAACATCATAGACATTCAGAAGGTCTATATCCCCATCCTCTGCAATTACAGTTTTCAGGATATTCGTATAAGTGATTAAACCGTATCCATCGCTTTCAGACTGCTTTTCCACAACTAGCGACTTTACTTTCTCATTTTTCATTCGTTGTAAAGCTTCACGCAGAGATGCAAAAGGAGATATTGTTTTTACATCTTTGCACATTAAATCATTCACGGTTTTCATAGCTCGTTCCCTTTTAAACTCTCTTTTACATGTTGCTCAAACTTATCCAGTTGCGTTACATCAATGCCGGCAAGGTGCTCGATTGGCGACGTAAATACCACACCATCTGAGTGATTATGCTCATCTACTAAGATGTGTTTGACTGCTTTCATGACGCGGATAGACAAACCTCGCTCTAAAATCATTAGAATCACCTTTTGACTGCCATCGTAAGTCATTCCAAAGAAGCTCTTCTTTGCCGTGTCACTGATTCCCCGCGCTGACAACAAAGTCATCCCGCCTGCACCTTGTTCACGTGCGGCATCTATCGTTTCTTGTTCCTTTTCTTCTGGAACTATGGCGACTAAAACTGAGAATTTCATAAGGATTCCTCTGTCTTTTTATTTCTATAAACAGAAATTAGATTAGTTACAATTGTATACAGCATCACGGTAATGATTGGGAAAATAGATGCAAACGCAATCAAGCCAAAACCATCTATCAGCGGGTTTCGCCCGTCAATGTTGAGCGCAAGCCCAATCCCCAACGCCGTAACTAAGGGTACAGTTACTTCTGAGGTAGTCACTCCGCCTAAATCAAATGCGAGTGCAACAATATATTTTGGCGCTATAAAGGTGAGAAAGATAACAGAGATATACCCACCAATGACATAAAAATGCATGGAACCATCGGTAATAATTCGGTGCACGCCGATAGTTATACCAAGTGCGACTCCGAAAGCCACCATAATACGAATCAAATTCGCTTGTAGACTCCCAGCAGCCGCCTCTTCCGCTTGCTTACCGATAGCAATCAAAGCAGGCTCTGCCATGGTAGTAGCAAAACCAATTGCGAACGCGAATAAATAGACCCAGAGAAACCCGTCGCCGGTGACCAATTGCTCTGCCATGTTGCTGCCAATCGGAAAGAGGCCTAACTTCAAACCCAGTACAAATGCATACAGGCCCAGTATGACTAATAAGAACCCGAGCAGCACTCGTTTAGGATTTGGAAGCGCGCGTTGCAGAACTAAGTATTGGAAAAACAATACCGTGAGAATAATCGGCAATACATCCCTAAACATGGTAAGTAAGTCTAAAATAAATTTGAGTACCCCAGAGGGTAACTCCTCTGCGCCAATTTGCATTTCAAGTGACGCAACCTCAGCCGGCTGAGAAAATACGAACACGCCATACAACTGTACACTAATCATCGGTACCATGACAGACAGTGCAACTAAACCAAACCCGTCCAAAAGCGGGTTTCTCCCCCGTAATGAATTCGCCAAACCAATCCCGAGTGCTGCAATTAGAGGAACCGTCACAATATTGGTCGTTACACCTCCCGAGTCATAAGCCAAACCTACGATCTCCTCTGGTGCAAAAAAGGTAACCATAACTACGATGATGTAACCGATAATCATAAACCAATGTATTGGGAAACCTTTCACAGTTCTGAAAATCCCCAGCGCGACAACACTCCCCACACTAGTCGCAACAATAAAGCGGAGTGTCAGTGCGTCAATTCTGCCATCACTTATCTGCTGAGCTTGTTCTGCTACCGCTATCAAAGCCGGTTCAGCGATAACGGCCGAAAAACCGATCGCAAAACCAAAGAAAAGTAGAATCAACAAAGAGCCACGTTTCGCAAACTGGTTCGACAAACTCTTTCCGACAGGAAAAATGCTTAACTCGAGCCCTTGTAAAAACAAAGCGACTCCGAAAGCCACAACAATAAGACCAATAGCCATGCTAAGCAGACTGGGAGGAAGTGTTTGCAGTACTGCGAACTGAAAAAAAGCCACAACTAATACGATGGGAATTAGATTTCGAAACGCATGCTGTAACTGTTCAATAAATTCCCTTAAAAACACCCGCGCACTCCGTTCTCTATTAGAATAATCAAAGAGATTCTAGTGTTACTTGAATTTTTCAAACTGGCAAGTGGATACTCTAGAATGATTGATCACCATCAATCTATAGGAATTATAAGCGGTCAATTTGTTGATAAAGATTCATTGCGCGCTGTAGGTGCGTGTAGCCATTCACCGCGGCGCTGAGTTGTGACCAATTAGGTGCTCGCGAAGAGGACAGCGAAGACATGCGCGGATCGGAACTTGTTTTGGAAACGACATTTCCTTGACGCTCAGTGCCCGCTACAGGCTGCTTTTGAGTGCTAGACTCTGCTTGAGCTGCTGCTTTTTGACGACTGAGTTCAGCGATCATTCGTGTTTCTTTATCCACCTCAAATTGCTCTGCCTGTTTCGCAGAGGAATCACTTTGCTGTTGCGAGTTCGTCTGCGATGTCAATGGTTGCAGCATCGGATTTGGCGTAACTACTGAGGTTGGAATGTTTACACTGTCCACGCTTTGCGATGTCCTTTACTTCACTAATGGAGCAAATTTCTCATTATGTTGGGTCAACAAAGCAAAGACTATGCCAAGAGGAATTTCTCTCGCTCAACAAAATGCTGCCAGAACATCTGGCCTGCAGGGCCTAATTGTCTGCTTGCTAGTTTTAATAAATGAAACTCGATATGGACATGATCGAGAAACCCCGGAATATTAATTTCCAATAAGCGACCTTTTGCCAGCTCGGCGGCAATCATTTGCCGAGGGGCAATCCCCCACCCCATTCCAGAGTTCAGAAACTCAACCAGCGTACGAACATCGTTCACGCGAATTTGTGAGCGACCCGGCAATCGATAGATTTCTTCAGGATTAATTCCGACATTCATTTCCTGTGGCAATATGTATGAGAAAGCCGACAAATCCTCTCGCTTTTCCGGCTTGCCAAACTGCTGAACCAACTTCTCGGATACAACAGCAATTAAATCGAATTGTCCAATTCGAATCCCTTCAAAGTCAGCCATTTGTTGGAAAGTCGGAATCCAGGGCGATACGGCAAAGTCCTCCGCTCCCTCAGCGACCTTTTTCAATGAGTTGAGTTGTGAGTAACCACTCACTCGCACTTCAGTGGTAGGGAATTGCTCCTGCAGTCCAGCGACTGCATCACGAATGATCAAGCCGCTAATCCCTGCATCGAGGGCAATTCGAAGCTGCGGCTCTCCACCGTCACGTAACTGGACTACAATAGACTCTAAACGGTCTTGTTGCCTCAGAAGTTCACGCGCATGGCGCATGAATAGCTTGCCTTGACCCGTGAGCTGCAGCCGGTACCCGGAACGATCCAGTACGGCAAAACCGAGCTCTTCTTCAAGCTTCTTGAGTGTCATACTCAGAGCCGGAGGCGTGCGATGGAGCACATTTGCAGCAGCTTGCAAACTACCGGTGTCGATCACCGTTTGTAAAACGCGGAGTGGCCAATTATTCATTCAGCATTACTTAACGAGTTAGGAAGAAACATTCAATATATCTTTATTTATTGCTTGCGTACACTACCTGAATTGCTCATAACCTGTGTTGCATGAGAAAGGGAACCCCAATGAAAATCTTAAAGACATCCTCATTTTTCCTCTTTGGAGTCGCTTTCCTAAGCGGTTGCGAGCCAGCAACCTCTGTTCAAGAGGCGGCTGAGGCACGACCCGTAAAAATAGCCTCGGTCATTTCCGGAGCGCCAGAACAGGTGCGACGCTTTCCAGGCGTAGTCGAAGCCACACAATCGGCAGAACTCACTTTCCGAGTTGGAGGCGAGATTATTGAACTACCCGTTTTGCCCGGGCAATCGGTAAGCAAAGAGCAGCTCATTGCCAAACTAGACGACTCTGATTACCAACTTGCGCTGCAACAAGCGCAAGCCCGAGCCGACCTTGCACAGGCACAATACACGCGCACTTCTCGTCTACGACAAGAGAATATCGCATCGCAAGCTGAGTTTGACCAAGCGAAAGCAGAACGAGATATGGCGCAAGCACAACTCGAGACAGCACAAGCGAATGTAAGTTACACCGAGCTGCATGCTCCTTTCGCCGGCGTCATCTCCTTGCTTCAAGTTGAGCCCTTTGAAAATGTGGCACCTCAGCAACCCATCTTAACGTTACAAACCGATGAAACCATTGACGTTGCCATTCAAGTTCCAGAGCGATTGTTTGCACGAGTGCGCAGAGAAATGGGGTATCAACCCGACGTACAATTCGATAGTTTTCAAGAGCATACCTATAAAGCGTCTGTTCGCGAGTGGGACCGTATTGCCGATCCTGCAACTAACACCTATCGCGTTGTATTTACCTTACCAAAACCTGAACATTTCAATGTCTTACCAGGCATGACGGCAACAGTCTCAATTGATAGTTCGCGCTTACTTACCGGCACTGACGATGCGGTAAGCATTCCAGTAAGCGCCCTATTTAACGACGGCATCACGCAGTCAAACCAAGCACAACTACAACATTTTGTATGGGTCTTTGAAGGTGAAGACCCCAATTATGGCACCGTGCGTAAACAACCGGTAACGATTGGCTTCATCAGTAATGAGCAGGTCAGTATTACAACAGGCTTACAGGCCGGTGATGAAGTGGTGAGTGCGGGCGTTCATCAGCTTCAAGAAGGAATACAAGTAAAGCGTTGGGTTCGTGAGCGAGGGCTGTAACATTATGGATATCGCACGTTACAGCATAGAACGCCCAACCAGCAGCTGGATTATTTTATTGGTGCTACTGGTGGGTGGGCTGACTTCATTGTCGCAGCTCGGTCGACTCGAAGATCCCGAATTTACCATCAAGCAAGCCATGGTGATAACGCCCTACCCCGGTGCTTCGGCCACTCAAGTAGAAGAAGAAGTCACCGTAAAGCTTGAAAATGCAATTCAGCAGCTGCCTTATGTGCGCCACATTACGTCTACCTCTATGCCCGGTTTGTCGCAAATTACCGTCGAGATGCGTGATATTTATCGAGCTCAAGAACTTGCCCAAATCTGGGACGAACTGCGGCGTAAGATGCATGATATAGAACCGAATATGCCACCTGGCTCAGGGCCGATTCAAATTAATGACGATTTTGCAGATGTTTACGGCGTCATGCTTGCGCTTCATGGAGAAGGATACACACTTCCCGCCCTGCATGATCATGCCAAATACCTGCGTCGAGAGCTCTCGCTCATTCCAGGTGTAGGTAAAGTGATTATCGATGGGGTGCAGCAGGAGCAAGTGAGTGTAGAAATATCTCGAGCGCGTTTGGCCAATCTAGGTATTCCACCCAACCAGATTTATGAATTGCTACGCACCCAAAACACGGTCTCTAATGCAGGCCGCGTGAAATTAGAAGACGAGGCGGTGCGTTTTTATACCACGGGAGAATTTGATGATGTAGAAGCACTAGAGTCGCTCATTATCAGTAACCCTGGCTCCGACGCACAACTTTACTTAGGCGACGTCGCGGACATCACGCGAGAATTGGCGCCAATTCCAAATCATCTCGTCAGAATCAATGGGCAAAAAGCACTTTGGCTCGGAATTTCATTTACTTCAGACGTCAACGTGGTCGAAGTGGGTGCCAAGGTACAAAAGAGGATCGACTCACTACTGTCCGCCACGCCCGTAGGCATGGAAATCACCCCAATTTACAACCAGCCCAAGGCGGTTGATGCTTCAGTATCTGGCTTTCTATGGAGCCTCGTACAAGCCGTTGCGATTGTGGTTTTTGCACTCTTTGTCACCATGGGCAAACGCAGTGGATTTTTGATCGGTTTAGTCTTGTTTTTAACGGTCACCGGCACATTCATTTTCATGAATATGTTCGGCATTCAGTTGCACCGTGTGTCATTAGGCGCTCTCATCATTGCCCTCGGCATGCTCGTCGACAATGCGATCGTGATCACCGAAGGTATTTTAGTCGGCGTGCAGCGCGGTAAGTCGCGGTTGGCGGCCGCACAAGAGGTCTTAAAGCAAAACCAGTGGCCTTTATTGGGAGCGACCTTGATTGCCATTATCGCTTTCGCTCCGATCGGGCTGTCGCAGGACGCAACCGGTGAATTCGCAGGCTCACTATTTTGGGTTCTGCTGATATCACTCGGTCTAAGCTGGCTCACGGCACTCATACTCATTCCATTTTTAGCAAATAAGTTGTTCGCTCGGGGCGTTGCAGTAGAAAACAGTGATGAGGCCATTTATAACCGTCCCGTATTTCGTGTATATCAAAAGATTTTAAGTGTTGCACTGGCCAAACGTGGCCTCACCATGTTTGTGATGACGGCATTGTTGGTGGGTTCGGTATATGGGTTCGGACAGGTGAAACAAAGCTTCTTCCCGCGCTCCAATACACCTATTTTCTTTGCCAGTTTATGGTACCCACAGGGGACCGATATTCGTGCAACCTCCGAGAATATGGCCCGCATTGAAAATCATTTGCTTGCACAACCAGAAGTGGTGTCTGTGGCCTCTACGATTGGCCGCGGAGCTCCGCGCTTTACGCTTCCCTATTTGGTTGAGAAATCACATGAAAATTATGGTCAGCTCATTATTGAGGTTCACAATAAATCTGAGCTACCCAGAGTTATCGCAGATACGCGTGACTACATTGCCGCCCAACATCCAGAAGTGCGTGCGCGTCTCAGCCAAATGGAGATTGGCCCGCCTGTAAAAGCGGCACTTGAAGTACGGTTCTCCGGAGCCGATCCAAATGTTTTACGCCAATTAGCACAACAAGCGGAACAAAGACTCGCGCTAGACCCCGGTATTGCAACGCTCTGGCATAATTGGTTTGAGCCGAGCAAAGTATTGCGACCACAGTTCAATGAGACACACGCACGTCGAGTTGGAATTACGAGAGAAAATGTTGACGACCTCCTACTCGCAAATTTTGAGGGGCGCCGGGTAGGTGTCTATCGAGACGGTACTGATTTACTGCCAATTATTGTAAGAGCACCTGCCGATGAGCGTTTATATATAGAGCAATGGCAGGACATTTTAGTCCATAGTCCTTCTCTCAATCGGTATATCCCATTACCGCAAGTGGTCGATGATATTGCACTCGAGTGGGAGGAATCGATTATTCAGCGCAGAGATCGCAAGCGCACCCTCACGGTGATGGCAGACCCAGATCCGCTCAGTGAAGAAACGCCTGCGGTGATCCTTGATCGGATTCGCGCAGACATCGAATCTATTGAGATGCCCTCAGGCTACACACTCGAGTGGGGAGGCGAATATGAGGCTTCAACTCGTGCTAAGTCTGCGTTGTTCAGTTCATTACCGCTCGGCTATTTAGCCATGTTTATTATTACGGTGCTGCTTTTTAGCTCAGCGCGCAAAGCGTTGGTCATTTGGACCACGGTGCCGCTGTCCATTATTGGCGTTACTCTAGGTTTATTGGTCACCCAACAAGCATTCAGCTTCATGGCCCTACTCGGCATGCTAAGCTTAACGGGCATGCTGATTAAAAATGGCATTGTGCTGTTAGAGCAAGTGAAAGCGGAAGAGGATGCTGGAAAATCCGGACATACCGCACTCATTGATGCGTCGGTAAAGCGTGTACGCCCTGTGAGCATGGCTGCGGTAACCACCATTCTGGGGATGATACCTCTGCTGTTTGACGCATTTTTTGCGGCCATGGCGGTTACAATCATGTTTGGCTTAGGATTCGCGACCATACTCACACTGATTGTAGTACCAGTGATGTATAGTGTGCTTCTACCTTATAAGGCACAGGGTGAAACACAAACTAACGTGGATTAACCACCCGTAACGTTGAAAACGCGCTCTCCGGATGGTTGTGAGCAAGCTCTAAAAAGCGACCGTCCGGTAGCCGTGCTATCGAAGTAAAGTCTTTATTACGCGGATTCGAAAAAATCACACTACTCACTTGAGAGCGAAGTGCTATGCGCGTTTGCTCGTCCGTGATCCCTTGCAAACGCAAGAAATAGCGCAACAGAGCATAGAAGCTGTCGTTGTGCCCACGGCGATACTCTAATTGTGTGTAGCGCACTGTTTCTCGGTCATGCTCCGTCACAATCATGAACTCATAAGGGTAAGAATTTTCGAACACCCCTTCACATACCCAAAATGGGTACATTCCTTCAGGCTCTTCACGCTCACCGCTGTACCGCCCCCGGTCGCATCCGCGCCAAGCACTTTCTTCAAATGCATTAATCCAATCCAAAGAGGCATTAAGATCGAGTACCTCAATAGGTTTCACCTCAGGCGCTGGCTCACACCCCATTAACAAGAAAGCGGTGACTATGCTGGTAAATATCCTTTTCACTAAAGTGCAACTCCCTCAAGTTTCAATAATGATGCTTTGTTCGCCAAGCCGCCGCTGTAGCCACCTATCGTACCGTCGGCGGCAATTACACGATGACATGGAATAATAATCGCAATCGGATTCTTGCCGTTGGCTTGTCCTACCGCGCGAAAGCCTTTAGGCCTTCCCACCGCCTCTGCCAGCGCTCGATAAGACCACACCTGACCAAAGGGAATAGTTGTGAGCGCCTGCCAAACTTCTTGTTGGAACGCAGTACCAGCCGGAGCTAAGGGCAGTTCGAACTGCTGAAGCGTCCCTCTCGAGTAAGCGTTTAACTGTTTCACAACTTCTTTGAGCAGCGGGTCGGAAACAGGCTCTAAAAGTGGCTTTTCGTGAGCAAAGGACAGTTCTATCACCTCGTCATTTTCAACCGAGGCTTGTAGTATTCCGATGTCAGTTTGCCAACGATAACTCAGCATCATTAAACTCTCCGCTCTTCGCGCCAGCTCCAAAGCACTGGCACAATAAACATGCTCAATAACACCAAGGATAAACCACCCACGGTAGGAATTGCGAGTGGAACCATTAAATCAGCGCCACTCCCCGTGGCAGACAGTACCGGTAGCAAGGCTAAAATCGTTGTTGCACTGGTGAGCAAGCAGGGGCGTACGCGCTTCATCACGGCGTCTATAATAAGTGCCCGCACCTCACTGCGATCGTTAGGCATGTGTTGCTGAATTTGTTGCTGAATATAAGTCGACATCACTACACCGTCATCTACAGCAATTCCGAACAAAGCTAGAAAACCCACCCACACAGCCACACTTAAATCGAGCGACTGCATATTAAAAATGTCACGCAACGTTTGCCCGTCGGTAATCCAAGGCAATGTAAAGTTGCCAAACCAAGTTTGTCCATAGGCGGCTAGCAGCAAAAACCCACCAGCCCAAGCCACTGCCACTCCACTAAAGATAAACAACGCGGTACTCAACTGTTTAAACTGCACGTATAAAACAATTAAAATAAGAACCAACGCTAGTGGAATAATCCATTGGAGCGTTTGCATAGCTCGCTGTTGCTGCTCATAACTGCCGGCGAATTCATATTGTACGCCCGCTGGTAATCGCATCTCGCCATCTGCTTGTGCGACATTTAAGGCGCTCTTTGCAGCTTCTACCACCGCCAAATCGTTGCTACCGCGAATACCGCCAAAGGTTACATAGCTAGTTAAAAAGCTGTTCTCTGTGCGGATCATTTGCGGCCCACTGCGATACTCAATGCGCGCAACTTCAGACAAAGGAATCAGCGCGCCGGTCGGAGCCGACAGCCAAATTTCCTGCATGGCCTCGAGTTCGTTTCGCTGTTCTCGTTGGTAACGCACGCGCAAAGCATAGCGCTCACGCCCTTCAATACTGGTCGAAACTTCCATACCACCAATCGCTGTGGCAATTACGCGCTGCACCTCAGCCATAGAAATACCGTAGCGCTGCAGTTGGTTTCGCTCTAAATGTATTTCCAAATAGGGTTGTCCAATAATTCTCTCCGCATTGACCGAATCGGTGCGAATCAGTTCCACCTCTCTCAACTGGGATTCAATCTGATTCACTGCCTGCGCTAAGTTCTCCAGTGTATCAGCTTGTACCCGCACTCCCATCCTGGCTCGCATGCCGGTTTGCAGCATCACCTGACGGGTTTCAATGGGTTGCAATTTAGGTGCGGAAGTCACTCCGGGCAGCGAGGCCGCTTGTACAATTTCATCCCAAATATCGTCGGGCGATCGAATATGCTCTCGCCACTGGCGATAAGGCTTACCCGAATTATCGGGAACTAACTCGTTGTTTTGGTCACGTACGAATTCACCGGCCGCATCGACCTTGAATCTCAGTCTTCTCCCCTGCTCGTCCACTCTGAACTCGGGAAGGTAAGCGATATAGGTTTCGAGCATGGAAATAGGCGCGGGATCGAGAGCCGTTTCTGCGCGACCAATTTTCCCTACCACATGCTCAACTTCGGGAATGGCGGCGATGCGCTTGTCTTGTTCACTTAAAATATCTAACGCCTCACCAATCGATGCGTGTGGCATGGTCGTCGGCATCAGCAAAAATGCACCTTCATCGAGTGCCGGCATGAGGGAATGTTGGAAGGAGGGATAAAGCGAAACAGCCCACACCACCAGCATGGTGGGTAAAACTAAGAAAACTGCTTTGAAACGAAGGCACCATCGCAGCAAGTGTGGATACACTCGCAAGAACGCCCAAAAGCCAGCAATAATCAATGCAAATACGACGGCGACAAAGGTGAAATTACGCAGGTCACCAGCTTCAATACCGACCGGCTGCCACCAGCGCGCTAGCACGGTTAACAAATAAACTACGGCAATGGCATAAAGACTGCGGTAACCCCACGGGTATTGCGCTTTCAGATTCTCTATTCGATCGAATTTAGGATTGAGTAAATAGCGCAACGCAGCGGGTAGAATGACAAGCGCGACAAATACAGATGCTAGCAGCACCAATGTCTTGGTATAAGCCAGCGGTGAAAATAATTTACCCTCCGCGCCAGTCAACACAAACACCGGTAAAAAACTAATGACGGTAGTGATAATGGCAGTGACAACTGCAGGTGCTACCTCTCGAGTCGCACGGCTCACCACTTCAGTTCGCTCGTCATTTGGGCGTTCTCGTAAGTGTCTGAATACGTTCTCTGTGACAATAATGGCCATATCAACAATCGTACCGATGGCAATCGCGATGCCTGCCAGAGCAACAATATTAGCCTCGACGCCTATAAGCTTCATAGCCATCAAAGTAAGTAATACCGCCAACGGTAATGTGGCGCCCACGGCAATGGCTGAACGTGCATTCAATAAGAGCACCAAGAGCACCGCCGCGGTAATCAGTAATTGCTGCGAGAGCGCAAGTTCAAGCGTTCCTAAGGTTTCTTGAATTAAACCAGAGCGATCGTAATAAGGCACAATAGTGAGCTGGCTTTCTTGCAACCAATCTGGCCATACACGAGGTGGATGCGCTTGCAACCAGTCGCTCCAAGCCTTCTCTGTAGCTTGAGAGTTTTCAGCTTCAGCATGACTACCAGGAAACCAAGGGAGGTTGTTCTCCAACGCAAACGCGTTCACCTCAGTTGGGCGAGTATGTTGCCATTGTACTATTGCCCGCGAGGGCAAACTGGGCGCCGCACGTTCGATAGCAGACTTAACCTCTGAGATGACGTGGAACGGATTTGCTCCCTCTCGCACGGTTACTACACCGCCGACCGCTTCAGCGCCACCCACATCCAAGGCACCGCGTCGGCGCGCGGGCCCGAGTGATACCGTGGCGAGATCTTGCATGCGGATCGCACGGTAATCTGGATTAACCGCTACGACCGCTTGTTCAATATCACTTAGCGACTCGACAAAACCCACACCGCGCACTAAGTAATCCACCGAATTTAACTCTAGATTACCCGCCCCTACTTCTACATTCGAGTTACTTATTGCGCTTTCTACTTGCGCTAATGAAATATTGTGCTCGCGCAACGCTCTTGGATCGATATCTATCTGATACTCACGCACATAACCGCCGATTGACGCAACTTCGCTGACTCCCGGCGCCTGCAGCAAAGCGTAGCGCACATACCAGTCTTGAACACTGCGAATTTCGTCGAGATCCCAGCCACCCACCGGATTTCCTTGCCGATCTCTACCCTCCAAGGTGTACCAAAACACCTGACCTAAGCCAGTCGCATCGGGACCTAAAGTGGGTTGCACGCCGGACGGTAGTGTATTCGCGGGCAATGAAGATAACTTCTCTAAAATTCGAGTTCTTGACCAATAAAATTCGATATTTTCTTCAAAAATCACTGAAATTGTAGAGAAGCCAAACATTGAGACACTGCGCACATCGCGCACACCTGGTACACCCATGAGTGCAGCACTCAGCGGATAACTGACTTGCTCTTCCACATCTTGTGGTGAACGCCCTGCCCACTCAGTAAACACGATCTGTTGGTTTTCACCCAAGTCTGGTAGTGCGTCGACAGCAACAGGATTTTGCGGAAAGGATAAGTTCCAAGCAAACGGCGACACATGCAGACCGCCCACGATAATGAGTAACGCAATTAATGACGCTACCAAGCGATGTCGTACGAGCCAATGAATCATGACTCCTCTCCTTCGCCCCCAACCTGAGCACGCATTTCGCCACATCGCAGCATCATCGCGCCAAAGTACGGGTTACGAAGCTCACGGTGCGGCTGCAACCATTCCGCACCTGCACCATTCCGCGCCATCGGGCAGTAGGCAATATGTGCCTCTACGCTGACACTTTGCTGCTGTGCTAATTGAATTAATGCCAATGATTGGTAAAAGAAATGATCTCGCGCTGTTTCTAAGTTCGACACATGATGTGCATGCCCAGCCCCTTTCAATAGGTTCTCTTGCTGTTGCGCCAATTCCGCCGGCCAGTCAATTGCTTCCACCGCTGGATAAAAAGCCATTGCTGCGTGCTGCCATGCCTCAAGGCTATCGGTATGAAGTGCTTCCCACATGGCAAAGTAGTGCTCCATGAGCGATTCGATCGCTACCCCGTGGGCTTCGTCCGCGGTATGCATATGTGCTTCGCGCTCCATTCTTTGTTCCATGTCCTGTGCAGAATCCATCCGGCTCATCATGCTGGCCTTACCGCGCAGCTGCATTTCGCTGTCGATCTTAAATGCGCCGCGCGTTACCACCAGATCGCCTGCTGACAGTCCAGAGCGAACCTCATAGAATTCACCAAGTGCCTTGCCAAGTCGAACTTCCTTACCTTCATAGCGCGCATTGCTCTGCGGATTCTGCAAATACACCCATGAACGCTCACCAGTGAAGAGCACAGCCGATTTGGGCACCAGTAAACGGTTGCTATGCATGCTCTGTAGGTGACCATAAACAAAATCTCCCACTCGTAAATCATTTACACTATCGGCCAATTCCACGCGTGCAATGAGCGCACGGCGAATGCCGTCAATCGCTGGATTTAACAAGGTGACGGTTCCCTCCAGAGGCGATTCTGCTTGGGGGGCTTGAATTTGAACTTGCTGACCTACTTCGATACTTTGCTGCTGGCTTGGATATACATCGAGTTCTATCCATACATGGTCTGGGCTCGCAATACGAGCCATCAAATATCCTCGCTCCACGTATTGCCCCAAGGTCGCATTTGCTTCCAGTACAATACCTGAAACAGGCGCATAGATTGGCACCGTATTCACTTTCCGTTGACGACTACTCAAGCGCTCTATATCGGCTTGCGGAATACCCAAAAGTATCAGTCGCTGCTCGGCTGCTCGCAATGTATCTTCTGCGGCCGCACGTAGCCCCGTAGATAAACGCTCATTATTTATGAGTCGAATCGCATCTAAATATTCTTGCTGCGCACTTAATAGTTCTGGGCTATAGAGTTCAGCGATGACCTCACCTTGTTCTACATATTCGCCTACTTCGTCAACGTAAAGCTTTTCGATGCGACCCGCAGACCATGCGGTCAAAGCTTTTAAATGCCGAGTATCCCATGCAACCGTACCTTGCAGCTCTATTTCCTCAACCGCATCACTCACTAACACGGGGCTTACCTGTACCTGCATTTGCGCCAACGCACGCGGAGAAAATGAAATACTCTGGTCCTCTTCGTCAGCAGTACCCTCATCGCGAGACACGGGAATTAATTCCATGCCGCAAATTGGACAGGGTTCGTCCGGATCGGTACTTCGCACATCGGGATGCATGGAGCAAGTGTATTCGGTGACCGTACTAGATTCAGCGACCGCCTCAGCAAGGCTGTGCTCGTGGGCTGATTGTTCGCTGCAAGCGAGCAAGAATAAAGAAAAGAACGCCAAAACAGCCGCTGTTGAGCGAAAAAGATTACGATTTTTCATGGTGAAACCCTACACAAACATTTAAGTACGAGCGCGATCGCAACAGCCATCGCGCGTCAAGGAATGCTTAAACGTAATTTGTGTTGGGTGGCGGATTAAAGCGCTGTGGATAAACTAAGGTGAAATGCCGTAAGTAGGGCAAACGAGCACTTACATCATGCCGGTGTGATGACATTTGCACATTGATCAATGCCACACTCACAGACATTTGTTGGCACTGCTCACAATCACCGCTACATGCATGGAAGATACCCGCGGCCATTTCAGCGTCACAACAATCGTGCATCGTTAGTGTGCCTGCGGTGCTCATAGCCTGTTCCGCTGAGGGCATCGTTTGATGCATAGGACACTCGGGCTCCGGCATCACTTGCGAGGCCACACCAGTAATCGGTGCCACCCACAAAATAATACACAATAAACTCACCCAAAATGTCTTCATAACACTCAGCTTTAAACTAGTACATTTGCATTATGCACTCGTTTCCTAACCGTAGGCAAATACACCTTGTCGAATTTAGTTACACTTTGTTACCGCTTAGCTTTTCATTTTCCCGCATATCTATATAGAATCGGAGGGTTACAACAACAAATAAACGAGGAATTGTCATGTTGAAAAAACTAGCCGTTGCGAGCGCCATCACATTCGCACTCGGAATCAACGGATACGTCGCTCCAGTTTACGCACAAGAAGAAGCTGCAGAAGCTGAAGAAGAGAAAATGACGTATGCTAAACTTATTGAAGACCTGCAGGTACAAGAAGGTCTCTTTAATTTATATCGTAATGAAGAAAGCGGCGAGCTCATGATGTCGATCACAGAAGAGCAACTCGACACGCCTTTCCTCTATTTTGCAATGACCAATGACGGCGTGCTTGAAGCGGGTCATTTCCGCGGCTCATACCGTGATGAGAAGCTTATTGAGTTTCGCCGCTATTACGACCGTATCGATATCATTCAACGGCCTATTCGCTTCCAATTTGATGAAAGCAGTGCACTAAGCCGCGCAGCGCAGGCGAATATGAGTACCAGCGTATTGGCTTCAGTAAAAATCAAACATGAAGAAGAAGGTCGGATTGTTTTTGCAGCTGATGATATTTTCATGAGTGAAGCACTTCACAAAGTGTCTCCTTTCCAGCGTCCTGGACAAGGTGATTCGTTCAGCGTAGGCAATTTTAACAAAGCGCAGTCTCGAGTGATGGGTGAACGTGTTTACGAGGATAACCTTGATGTCATCGTAAACTACGTTTTCAACAACCCAAACCCTACGAGTTGGCCAACCGCTGCCGTCGCAGATCCACGCTCAACGTCTGTCACCATGCAGCATTCATTTGTTGAGTTGCCAGAAAACAATTTCCAAGCGCGTCGCGATGATGCTCGTGTAGGTTACTTCGGTAGTCAATACGATGATATGACTTCTCCAGACTGGGCTCCGTACAACGACATTATTAATCGTTGGCACTTAGAGAAGAAAGACCCTTCGGCGGAAATCTCTGACCCAGTAGAGCCTATTGTATTCTGGCTAGAAAATACGACTCCAGAAGAATGGCGCGATGTAATCACCGACGGTGTCTTGGGCTGGAACAAAGCATTTGAGCAAGCAGGCTTTTCAAATGCAATCGAAGTGCGTATTCAGCCAGACGACGCTGAGTGGGATGCAGGCGACATCAACTACAATGTAATTCGTTGGACTTCCTCACCAAATCCGCCATTCGGTGGCTATGGTCCGTCTTTAGCGAATCCATTGACTGGTCAGATCTTGGGCGCGGACATCATGATGGAATACGTTTACATGACGAACCGCTGGATCGAAGGTGAGCTATACGGCGCAAACGAAGAAGCCATTGAAGATGCTGCGTATTGTAGCCAAGGCCACTTAATTAACGAAGGCTTGATTGCTGGTAAAGCAATGGCTGGTTTATTAGGCGAAGAGTCTATTGATGACAACGAGCTACTTCGTCAAGGTATGATTCACGTAATTCTCCATGAAGTTGGCCATACACTCGGTTTGAACCACAATATGAAAGCTTCAATTCTGTGGAACGCAGAAGAAGTGCATGACCAATCGAAAACGCAAGGTGTGCTAACAGGATCGGTCATGGATTATGCGCCTGTAAACATCGCTCCACCCGGCATGAGCCAAGGTGATTACTATCAGTGGGTGGTTGGTCCTTATGATAGCTGGGCAATTGAGTATGGCTACAGCCCTGCCGTTGAAGATCCAGAAGCAGAAGAAGCTCGCTTAGAGGAAATTCTGAGCCGTTCACATCAGCACGAATTAGCGTTTGGTAACGACGCTGATGACATGCGTGCGCCTGGTCGTCACATCGATCCACGCGTAATGATTGGTGATATGTCTTCAGAGCCTGTGAAATATGCGCAAGGTCGTTTTGCTCGTGTTAATGAAGCGTTCTCTCGTTTAATCGACGAAGCGCGTGCCGATGGCGAGTCACACCAACAGCTCGCAACTTCAGCACGTCGTTTATTCGGCACATACTTCGGCCAAGCTGGCGTAGTATCTCGTCAAATTGGTGGTGTGTATGTAGAGCGTGCCGTAGTAGGCCAAGGTGCTGAAAATGCGCCGTTCACTCCTGTTCCACATGAGTTACAAAAAGAAGCAATGGACACGTTGAAAAACAGCGTTTTTGCGCCAGATGTATTAGAGTCGATGGAGCCTGTGCTCGCGTACATGCAAAACCAACGTCGTGGTTTCAACCATTACGGCAACAACGAAGATCCGAACTTCCACGACATGATTCTCATGATGCAGTTAAACGTATTGAACCAAGTAATGCACCCAAATACGGTGAAGCGTATTACTGATTCAACACGTTATGGCAACGAGTATCCGCTGGCGGAAGTGATGACCGATTTAACTGACGCAATCTTCCCAGATCCGCGTTCGTTAACTACCACGAGTCGTAACCTGCAAGTTGCTTATGTGCAGCGTTTGATTGCAGCCACTGGATTGAAAGGCGACACGCCTTTCGATTTCAACAGCCGCACTGCCGCTTATGCTCAGTTAGAGCGCATTAAAGCCATGCGTGCACCACGCCGTTCAGATTTCGAACTGGTCGCACACTTTGACTACATTAAGCGCATGATTGAACAGGCCATGGAGGCCTAATTGAAACTGGGTCCCGCCACCCTTGTTGCCGCGGCCTTTATCGGCCCCGGCACGGTGGTAACAGCGTCTTTAGCTGGGGCCCAATTTGGATACGCGCTGACTTGGGTACTTGTGTGCGCAATCGGCGCGACTCTCATTCTGCAAGAAATGGCTGCGCGCATTGGCGTAGTAACTCAACAAGGGCTCGGTGAGAATCTCCGAACCCTTATTTCTTCTCCAATTCCTCGCTTATTATTTTTCGTACTTGTCGTTGCTGCCATAGTCATTGGCAATGCAGCGTATCAAGGCGGCAATATTACGGGGGCTAGCTTAGGCGTAACCGCTCTCTTTCCTGCTCCTGCTCTATTCGATACATTGCGACAAGATTTTGGCTTAAATGCTTGGACATTGCTGATTGGTCTTATTGCCGGCATTGTTTTATGGCAAGGCCAATACAAACATATTGAGCGTGCACTCATTGCTCTGGTTGCCTTAATGAGCTTGGCGTTTGTCAGCACTTTTTTCCTCACGGGTCCCGATTGGCTCGGTTTACTCAAAGGCTTTATACCCTCTGCACCCACTGGCAGTCTTTTCAACTTAATGGCATTAATCGGGACTACCGTAGTGCCTTATGCATTGTTCTTGCATGCCGACAGTGCTCGCCAGCGCTGGCAAGACACCCCAACTCCACAGGCACTGCAAGAAGCTGAGCAAGATTTACGAACGTCGATTCCTATCGGGGGCTTCATCACCCTCGCCATACTCTCCACTGCTGCCGCAGCATTTTTCGCTCAAGGGTTAAGCATTCAAGGGCCCGCCGATCTCGCTTCTACCATTGAACCCGTATTTGGGAATACCGCGGGTATTTTAATGGGCCTAGGATTATTTGCCGCAGGCATCTCGTCGGCAATTACCGCCCCGCTGGCATCTGCTTATGCACTCACTGGTATTTTAGGTGGCTCACGAGATATGAAAGGGCACATGTTCAGGCTCACTTGGCTTGGTATTTTGGTGACCGGAGTCCTTATTGCTTCATTGCGCATTCAACCCCTCACACTCATTACCTTTGCACAAATAATGAATGCTATTTTACTGCCGCTCATCGCCGGCTTCTTGCTCATGGCGGTAAATCATGAACGGCTAGGTCAGTATCGAAATTCTAAAGTTCAAAATGGGCTCGGCGTTCTCGTGGTGGCCTTTTCACTAGCACTCAGCATTCGCACTTTATGGTTCGTGCTGCAGTAAGCCTTCTCTTATTTCTCTTTTACTTTTCTGAGAGTGCCTTGAAGAGCGCTCTACGCTGAGATGGGTCGAATGTGTAATAGCCAAACTCAATGGGTTTGTTGGCTTTACTCTTTGCTAAATGATCAATACCCAACTCAGCACCTTTGAGCCAACTTACTGACTCCAGATGCCCAATTACGGGCAATGCGTATTGATCGGCTTCGCGTACCGCAATCGTAATTTGTTCTTCATTTAAACCGGTGTAGAGCTTGATAAAATCAACCCCAAGCTCCGCTTGATGTGCAATAGCTTGCGAAATACTGGCTTCATCGTTCACCGCGACAGCCAAGCCTTCGAAAGATTGGGTATTGATAATGCCACCTGCAACAAAGGCTCGAGGCCCTACTATGTCACTTGCTAACTGCGCATTTTTGTAAAGCAAATTGGCACGTGTATCGCCACCCGGATTACGTATAGACGTAACACCAAACTCGAGTAGCTTCTGAGCATTCCATGCTGCAATCTCACGCTGATTCTCTGCAAAAAGTGCGAACTGGTCGCCTTCCATGGTAAAAGACACCGCGCCTAAGCTGATATGCGCGTGGGTATCAATAAAACCAGGAGTAACAAAGTGGTTCTGTATGTCGATGACTTCGGCATGGCTTAGAATTTGTGGCTGCTCTTGCCCAACATACTCAAAGCGCCCTTCCCGAATAAGTAAGTAGGTATCGGGTGTTATTCTTTCATGCAGCGGGTCAATGAGCGTTACATTTTTATAGAGAACAATGTTAGCAGCTGCCATGTTTGGCCCTAGCATGAATAGGAGTGCGGTAAAGAAGAGTAAAGACGTTAATTTTTTCATAGTAGCCTCGAAAATAAGTGAAGTTCGAGGCTACAGTCGTAGCCAATTTTCATTCCTTACAGTTTTTTAAAACTGCAATATCTTTAAGGTGCCTTCACACGACTTTTGTTTGTATCGAAAGCCAATGGCAAGCCCCGCCAACAATGCAATAACCGCTAGGTCTACCCCCATATCGAACCAAGCGAGCGGCAACGAAAAAAGGCGTACTAATGCGAGTGCTGCGTAGACCACAAGAAGTCCTAAGGTTCCGTAAAAGCTGATTTTCCAACGCAAAAGTTCTTGCTCCACGAGCTTTACTTGCTCCTGAATCATTTCGTATACCGCTTTATTTTTCATTAAATTAAAACTACGCCAACGGCTGAGATTGAGCTGCAAAAATAATCCCCAACCCCACAAAGTTACAAAACCAACCCAGAGCAAGGTGTGCCAACTGGCCTCTGTAACAACAAGCCAAACCAACACAATGGAAGCGACCACCAGCATGACAATTTCAGACACTACATTGAAACCCATCAGCCAACGCTGCAGGCGATAACGCTTCTTCAATGCTTTCGTATCGAGTTGAGTCTCTGGTGCCTCGGATTGCCACAGGTTTGTTAATTCGTCGAGATTATCTTTACTCATGATGCTTTGCTTCCTAATAACTTTGCGAGCATTTGCTTGCCCCGATTGAGGCGAACGCCAACATTCGACTCTGTTAAACCCAACGTTTCTGCGATTTCGATGTTGCTCATTCCTTCGAGCTTCAACATTAGGCTTTGACGAAAACTTAAGGGTATTTTCTGCAGCGCAGCAACAAGCTGTGCCTGCTGTTGTGATTTCACCAACACATGCTCAGGGCTTGTGTCGTCAGTCCATAGGTCATCCGCTTCTTGCGTGGGCGGTTGCCTGCGGCTTCTTCGAATATGGTCCACCGCAACATTATGCATCACTCGATATACATAGGTGTTTAGTGAGCATTGCTGACTAAAACTCGACAGCGCCCGCCACACTTCCACAGCCATTTCTTGGGCAAGCTCCTCTCGAAGCGCCATATTGAGCTCATAACAGGCCGCGGCTCTCAACATACGAGGCCAATATTCCCGCACAATGTGCTCGTTTTCCTGGTCCTTACTCAACGCCATTTATTTCCATTCCTTCCAAAATTGCCCAACGGGCAACCGTCCTAGTCGTATGCAATGGCGAAATATTACAAATTTTTTTGTAATGCTTTCCTTTTTTCTTCGACTGTAGGTGGTGATTGTTATTTAACTTTTTATTTTGCAGGAGATATACCATGACGATGATTCAACGTGCGAACAAAAAATTAATACTTGGCGGTATTTGGTCTGTAGTAGCACTCAGCTGGATAATTCTGGGGGCGGTATTCTTTCTCTCTGAAGAGCGTACAACCGCCATTATTGCCGTAACCAGCGCGGCAATAATGGCAGAAATCGCTGTTTGGCTCAGCGCTTTAATACTTGGGCTTGCCATGGTCGATGCTCGGAAAGCAATATGGGGAAGGTTATTTCAGCGCAAAGTCGCCTGATGAGTAAATCATCTCACGGGGCGTAGCTTACGCCCCTATTTCACGCCCCTTCTTCTGACCAAACGGCAAACTCATTGCCGGAAGGATCCGCAAAATGAAAGCGTCGACCACCGGGAATAGGCAACGCCGTTGGCGTAATTTGTTACTTCAACCCCACGTTCCAGGCTAAGTACTTCGTACCGACGCTACGGCAATATCCTTCACCGCTTGCCAATCTTTGGCTTGTATCGCCTCTTTGGGGAGTATCCAAGAGCCGCCTACGCACATTACATTGGGAAGTTTTAAATACTCTTGAAAATTACCTTGGTGAATACCACCCGTAGGGCAAAACTTGATTTGTGGAAAAGGACCTGCAATCGATTTCAGCATAGCGGTTCCGCCAGCGGCTTCAGCAGGGAAAAACTTTAAATGTGTGTAACCATAGCTTTTCGCCAGCATAAGCTCTGAAATCGTTGCGATACCCGGAATCAAGGGCATCGTTCCTCTAGCGCCAGCAGCCAATAAGTTCTCTGTAATTCCGGGGCTAATCGCAAATTGCGCTCCCGCGGCTTCAACCGCCTCTAATTCCTCTGGAGTGGTCACTGTGCCGGCTCCCACCACAGCTCGCGGCAACTCTTTGCGCAGCAACTTAATGGCAGGAATTGCTGCGGCACTGCGCAGTGTGACTTCTAACAAACTTACGCCCGCCTCAACTAATGCTGTTGCCAACGGTACCGCATCCTTAATATCTTCAATCACGATCACTGGCACGATGGGCGTCATTGTCATTAATTCTTCTGGCTGGATTTGCCAACGTGAAAAGCTCATTATGCCCCCAATTTCTGTTGCTTCAGTTGTAACGATTGCTTCAAATACTGCCCAACGCCGCGCAAACCAGCATGTTCAGCGGTAATAACAAAACAAGGTATGGCTTCAGCAACTTTGCAGAACCGCCCCTTATGCTCGAAACGAGCACGAAAATTCGATGTCGCCATTAAATTCATGAGCTTAGGAACTACGCCACCGGCGATATAAACGCCACCATAGGTGTTTAGGTTCAACGCCAGATTACCGGCGAAACTACCTAAGCTAGCGAAGAATTGATTCACAGTTTCAACTGCTAAAGTGTCAATACCCGTTAAGGCCCGCTGACCGATTTTTGCAGCGTTCAAAGGGGCGACATTACGACCGTGATAGTCCGCAAGCGCTAAATACAGAGTTTCTAATCCAGGCCCTGATAACACTCGCTCGGCAGACACGCGTCCGAATCTGTTGTTGATAAATCGATGAATCGCCCATTCTTTTTCATTGGTCGGTGCCCAATCGACATGACCACCCTCACCGGGTAAAGGCATCACCATGCCATCTGCTGTCGTGATTAAATGGCCCACGCCAAGTCCCGTACCCGCACCTAAAACTGCTTTGGGCGCATTTTGCGTGATTTTACCACCGCCAATTTGCTTAAGTTCATGAGGTTTTAACGTGACGATACTCATCGCTGCAGCAGCGAAGTCGTTGAGTACAATAAAGGTTTTCAAGCCCATCGATTTTCGTACACCACGCACTGAAAACTGCCAATGGTGGTTCGTCATGTTGATTTCATCGGAGTCTACGGGGCAGGCAATCGCGATTGCCACATGCTCAAGCTTAACCTCTTGCTCTTTACTATAAGCGAGCATCACATCGGTCAACGTTGGAAAATCGGCACAAGCGAATACCTGTATACGATCCAGCTCAAAGGTCGTTAAGTTAATGCGGCTAAAACGCGCATTCGTGCCGCCGATATCGGCGACGACTGCATATGTTTCCATGGTTCATATGTCCATTTGTTGTTTTATTGACTCGGGTGCTGCAAAGCACACGCGCCTTGTTCTGCGCCACTCGACTGTAATCGGAACGCATTAAACAGCTCTCGGCCCATTCCGAAGTGGCTCTCGGTTAGATCTAACTGTGCCGGTTGTCGCTTTGCAAGTTCGCTCTCGCTTACCAGTAATTCCAAAGTTCCTGCATGCGGGTCTAAGCGAATCAAATCACCTTCTTGCACCTTGCTAATGAGTCCGCCGTCAACGGCTTCAGGCGTGACATGAATCGCAGCGGGAACGCTCCCAGATGCACCCGACATACGACCATCAGTGACCAATGCGACTTTGAAGCCACGTTTTTGCAAGATGCTCAATGGCGGAGTCAATTTGTGTAACTCTGGCATTCCAATCGCCTTTGGACCCTGAAAGCGCACCACGACGACACAATCTCGATCGAGTTCTCCCGCTTTAAAGGCACGATCGAGGGCATGCTGAGAAGAGAGTACCACTGCCGGGGCAGTTACTTTTTCGTTCCCGTCTGGAATCGCGGAAGTTTTAATAACGGCACGCCCTAAATTACCGGTCAGCACTGCAAGTCCACCATGGTCGCTAAAGGGCTCGCTTGCGCTCCGAAGTACACTGGTGTCGAGCGACTCAGACGGTCCGTCTACCCATTTTACTTTGTCATTTTCCAACACCGGCTTTTGGGTATAGCGTCTTAACCCAGGGCCTGCCACCGTTTTCACATCTTCAAAGAGTAAGCCGGCGTCGAGTAATGTACGAATAAGAAATGCCATTCCACCAGCGCGTTGGAAATGATTAATATCCGCTTCGCCGTTAGGATAAATGCGTGTAACCAGAGGCACCACACTGGAGATTTCGGCAAAATCGTCCCAATCGATAATAAATCCTGCTGCCCGCGCTATTGCCACCAAGTGCATCGTATGATTTGTCGATCCTCCTGTCGCCAAGAGTCCCACTAAACCATTAACAACAGCTTTCGCGTCAACTATTTCGCTGATTGGTGTGTACTCGGCGCCAAGATCTGTAATTCGAGTTACTTGTTGTGCTGCAACACGGGTGAGCTCTGCTCGCAGCGCACCGTTCGGGTTCACAAACGAAGCACCGGGTAAATGCAAACCCATAATTTCCACAATGAGCTGGTTCGAATTTGCAGTACCATAAAAAGTACAAGTTCCCGGGCTGTGATAAGAGGCAGATTCGGCATCTAGCAATTCATCCTTACCAACTTTGCCTTCTGCAAATAACTCTCGTACCCGTGCTTTTTCTTTATTCGTGATGCCTGAAGGCATCGGCCCGGCGGGCACAAAAATGAACGGCAAATGGCCAAAACTCAAGGCACCAATGAGCAAACCCGGAACAATTTTGTCGCAGATTCCCAACATGAGCCCGCCATCAAACATATTGTGTGACAAGCTTACCGCTGTTGCCATGGCAATCACGTCGCGGCTGAAAAGGCTCAGTTCCATGCCCGGTTGCCCTTGTGTTACACCATCGCACATTGCCGGCACGCCGCCGGCCAACTGTGCAACGCTGCCGACGTCATGAATTGCGGCTTTCATTTGCTCAGGATAATTGTGATACGGCTGGTGCGCGGAAAGCATGTCGTTATAGGAATTAACAATCGCAATATTCGCCTTGGTGAGGCTTCGCAGTTCAGATTTCTCCGACTGTCCACAAGCCGCAAAACCATGCGCGAGGTTGCCGCATGAGAGTGCGCCACGATGAGGGCCTTTACGTCGTGCCGCTGCCATGCGCTGCAAGTAATCTTTGCGAGTATCAGCACTGCGCTGCTCAATACGATTGCGAACTTTTTCTAACACTGCATGCATTCTTTAACTCCTTCTCAACTCTTTCTCACCGCTTCGCTCATTCTTTGGGGAGCGCAAGCATGACATCGACAGGCACGTGTTCCCGAAATAAGAACTCACTTATTGGCAACTGTGAGTCTTTGCGCATCGCCTGCGTAAGTACCTTTTGCTTCGCCTGCCCAACCAGATGTAAAAAAACCTGACGGGTATTCAGTAAGCGCGCTTTACTTAAAGAAACGCGTGCATGCGGCGCCGTGGTTGGATACACCGCAAGCGCTGCATTCTCTGTGGTTAGGCCTTCTGCTAGCTCTGCGCTACAAGGAAACAAACTTGCGGTATGCCCGTCATCACCCATCCCCAAAATCACGACATCGAAGGTAGGTAGCTTGCCAACTTGAGTATTAACCGCATCTATCGCCTGTTCGATGTCGTCGAATTCGGTGCGTAAACTGATAAATTTCGCAGAAGCTGCGAGATTTTGTAATAAATTTTCTTTCACTAGTTTTTCGTTACTTGCGGTATCATGGGTCGGTACCCAGCGCTCATCAGCCAGTAGCACAGTTATCTTTGCCCACGGCAATATTTGTACCGACAACCGCTGAAATAACGGCAGCGGCGTGCTTCCTCCAGAAACTACAAGAAACGCTTCACCTCTTTGTTCCACGGCTTCTTCTAGTTGCTGGCAGATACGGCGTGCTAGCTGATCGGCTAAATCGTTCTTATTGTGAAACTGGTGAACTTTCGCATTCATACTTCTGTTCTCTCGTATTCATCTCGAATCAAAAATTAAACGTCGTCTTCCCATTCACGGCCGTCTTGCGCCATCAACGAAACCGACGCGACCGGTCCCCAACTTCCAGCTTTATAAGCTTTCGGCTTATCTCCTACTTTCTTCCACGCCACTCGAATGCCATCGATCCAACGCCACGCGTATTCGACTTCCTCGCGCGCCACAAACAGATATTGCTGCCCTTGAATTGTTTCGAGTAATAAACGCTCGTATGCATCGGCGATACGCTTATTTTTGAACGTCTCACCGAAACTCAAATCTAGCGCTGTAGATTTCAACTCCATATTCTTGCCGAGGCCCGGAATCTTGTTCATCATTTCGATCTCAATACCTTCATCAGGTTGTAATCGAATGATCAATCGGTTGGGCGCAAGCAAGCCGGTAGTTTGAGCAAAGATGTTATGCGGTTGAGGTTTAAAGCAAATCACAATTTCCGTTCGCTTCTGGGCCATTCTTTTCCCAGTTCTCAAATAGAATGGCACGCCCGCCCAACGCCAGTTATCGATATGCGCTTTAATGGCGACAAATGTTTCGGTATCGCTCGCCTCCCGCGCACCTTCTTCGTCGAGGTAAGCAGGTACCTTTTGGTCATTAACAAACCCGCCCGTGTACTGACCACGAACTACATCATCTTGAATATTCTCGGGGGTAATGGTGCGTAATGAGCGAAGCACCTTTAGCTTTTCCGCACGCACACTGTTTGCATCGAGCTGAGTCGGCGGCTCCATCGCGACGAGCGACAATACCTGCAATAAGTGGTTTTGCACCATATCACGCAGTTGCCCTGCATCGTCGTAATAGCTCCACCGCCCTTCAACACCCACTTGTTCAGCTGCAGTGATTTGAATATGGTCTATATATTTGCGGCTCCACTGGCTGTAAAAAATAGGGTTGGCGAACCGCAAGGCCATCAAATTCAGCACTGTTTCCTTTCCGAGATAATGATCAATACGGTAGATCTGGTCCTCGTTAAAGTAGCGCGCTACCTCTTCATTAATCGCGACAGAGGAGTCAAAGTTATGACCGAGTGGCTTTTCTAACACGACGCGTGATGGAGAGTGGTTCAAGCCAGCACTCGCAAGCCCTTCGCATACGTTGGAGAATAAAGCGGGTGGTGTGGCTAGGTAACTAATCACTGCACGTTTTGAATGTTCTGTATTGCTTTTAAACAACCCGGCGAGTGCTTGGTATCCTGCTTTGTCCGTTAAATCAATTTCACAATACACGAGACGTGCGCTCAAGCGCTGCCATACCTCATCATTGAACTGAGATGAAGGGACAAACTGCGAAATACTCTGCTTTACCTCGAGTGCGAACTGCTCATTTGAATACGAATCGCGAGCCACGCCGATAATGCGAGTTTGCTCGTCGAGTAGTTCTGCTTTTTCTAGTTGATACAGTGCTGGCAAGAGTTTACGCCTTGATAAATCTCCTAATACGCCAAACAGCACTAAATCATAAATATGGTCACCTGAGGTCATAGTTTTCTCGCTGAAAATGTAATTTTGCAACAAAAAGTCACTGGATGTTAGCAACACATTGCATAATAATCCAATTAAATGTAATTTAATTACAAAATTTAATGGGGTGCTAGTGTTTATGTTAGACCAGATACGAGAACAACTAGATCAACTCAGTAAATCGGAGAGAAAGGTCGCTCAGATAATCTTGGCCGATCCTGAATCATCCATACACCACAGTATCGCGCACTTAGCAAAGCTTGCAGAAGTGAGTGAGCCCACAGTCAATCGCTTTTGTCGAACGATGGGCGCGCGTGGCTATCCCGACTTCAAATTACAAGTGGCGAAGAGCTTAGCGAAAGGTACACCGTTCGTTCATCGTCACGTCGATCAGGAAGACACGACCGCTGCTTTTAGCAGTAAGATATTTGAGTCGACGATTTCCTCCTTGCGACTCACACAGCAGCACATTGATATTAGCGCGGTAGAAGCGTCTATCGATACCTTAGAGCAAGCAGAAAAAATCATTTTCATGGGCTTAGGCGCGTCTGCTTCGGTTGCCCATGACGCGCACAATAAATTCTTACGGTTTGATACGCCGGTTTTATTTTCAGACGACATTCTTATGCAACGCATGCTCGCCATCAATGCCAAGGCTGGTGATGTACTCATTTTAGTGAGTCATACCGGGCGCACAAAAGCATTGATAGAAGTTGCAGAACTCGCGCAGCGCTCTGGAGCTACGCTCATTGGTGTAACAGCAGCGCAAAGCCCTTTAGCAATGGAATGTCAGCTCGTACTTTCCACCCAGGTGCCAGAAGACACCGATGTCTATATGCCAATGGCGTCGCGTATTGCGCAATTGGTGTTAATCGATGTGTTAGTGACGGGCTTTACTTTGAAGAAAGGTCCCGCATTGCAAGAAAAGCTTCGGTTGATTAAAGCCACATTGAGAGACTCACGTTACGAAAAAGCAGATCAACCCGACTCACGATAAAAGAGAGGTCATTATGACGATTCGAGTTGCCATTAACGGCTTTGGCCGTATCGGCAGAAACATTGTTCGCTCGTGGTTAGAGCATGAACTAAGTTCTGAAATTAAAATTGTCGCTATCAACGACTTGGGTAATCCTGAGATGAACGCCCACCTGTTAAAATACGACTCGGTTCACGGTACGTTGAGAGAATCCGTCGACCTGAGCGGCAACGTGCTGAGCGTGGACGGCCATGAAATTCAGTTTTTAAGCCAGCGTGATCCGGCTCAGCTGCCGTGGCAAGACCTGAACATTGACGTTGTATTTGAGTGTACCGGACTATTCACGGAACGTGAGCAAGCAAATGCGCACATTCAAGCCGGCGCAAAGAAAGTTCTTATCTCTGCGCCTGCTAAAAATGCCGATGCCACCATTGTATTTGGCGTGAATCATGCATTGCTTTCATCTGAGCACACCATTGTTTCAAACGCGTCGTGCACGACCAACTGCTTGGCCCCTATCGTAAAACCTCTGCACAGCGCCTTGGGAATTGAAAATGGACTGATGACCACAGTGCATGCTTACACCAATGATCAGAACTTAACTGATGCGCTCCACTCAGATCCTCAACGAGCTCGTGCTGCTGCGCTTTCAATGATTCCCTCCAAAACCGGCGCTGCCGCTGCCATAGGTCTTGTTATACCGGAACTAACCGGGCGCCTAGACGGCTTAGCGGTGCGTGTGCCGACCCCCAATGTTTCTCTGGTCGACCTGACTTTTGTCGCTACGCGTGATACGAGCGTAGAAGAAATAAATGAAATTATTGCGGCCGCAGCGAAAGAGAACGACCTGAGTAAAGTGCTCGCTGTGAATACACTACCTCTAGTCTCGAGTGATTTTAATCATCAACCCTACTCCTCAATTTTCGATGCTAAGCAAACGCGTGTAAATGGTAGGCTAGTGAAAGTAATGGCATGGTATGACAACGAGTGGGGCTTCAGCCAACGCATGTTAGATACGACCCTTTCTTGGTTTAAAAAGATCAATTAAACAAACGCTTACCAAACAATTAAGCTTCGTGTTCAAAAGCGCTTACATAATAATTTAATAAATATTTAACGACATGGATTGACGCTTAAATTTTCTTGTTCTATTTTATGAAAGCGCTTTCATAAGCAATAAAACAGATTTTTAAAACAAAACAACAACGAAAACGGTATGAGTCAACAACCAGGAACTCAGTTATGTACAACAGCAGAACCACCAAGAGTGCGCTAACCGCGCTCTTCATTTCGTTAGGCCTCGTCGGTTGTGGTAGTGACGACGTGAAAACGGTCTCAGACTTCGAAGCAGTGGACACCACTGCCCCCGTAGACGATTGGCAACTCGTTTGGAGCGATGAGTTCTCGGGCAGCCAAATAGATCCAAACAAATGGAACTTTGAGGTGGATTGCCGCGGTGGCGGCAATCAGGAACAGCAATGCTACACCGACAGTTCAGAGAATGCGTTTGTTTCTAACGACACGTTAAAAATTGTCGCACTCCCAGCTGGCGAAGACGCTGAGCTTCCATATACCTCGGCTCGAATTAACAGCCGTTACAATGGTGACTTCCGCTATGGTCGCATTGAAGTGCGGGCAAAAATGCCGCGCGGACAAGGCACCTGGCCAGCTATCTGGATGATGCCAACGGATGAGGTTTATGGTGGTTGGCCGAAATCTGGTGAGATTGATATTGTAGAAGCAGTAAACCTCGGCACTGAAACGGAAGAAGGTGAAGAGGAAACTCGTGTTTACGGAACACTTCACTACGGCCGAGACGCGCCTCAAAACGTAAACTCGGGCAAGGCCTATGCACTCCCAGGCGGTGCAAACCCTGCCGATGGTTTCCATACCTATGCGATGGAGTGGCAAGAGGGTGAAATTCGCTGGTATGTAGACGGTTATCTCTACCAAACCCAAACTCGTTCTTTCCCACGCTTAAACAGCCAAGGTGAAATTGTTGGTTTGCGTCACAGAGGCTGGTTCGCTGAGTTCTTTAATCAAGCCTCTGGTGAACTTGAAACCGTTTATGACAACCCTCCGTTCGATCAACGTTTTTATATGATCATGAACCTTGCAGTCGGCGGCAATTGGCCGGAGAACGTCAATGAACTCGGTATTGACGAAACAGCACTTGAAAACGGTCAAACACTCGAAATAGATTACGTGCGCGTTTACGAGTGTGCGGCTAACCCACAAACGGGCCGCGGCTGTGAAACGATTCGTGATGGATATAAAGACGAAGAAACTTACGTAGAAGGTCAAGCACCGATTCCTTCTCCACCTTCAGACGGCGTCGCTCGTAACTTAACTATTTTTGATGGAACACCTAATCCAAACTGGCCTGCATGGGACTGCTGTGGTGGTTCTACGCCTGAGTTGGTGGAAGACGAAGAGAAAGGCAATGCCTATCGCTTTACTGTTGGGCCAACGCCTACTGTGAATGGATTTGTCACACGCTCTGCGTTTATTACTGATCCAGCGGGTGTGCCTTCACCCTTTGATGCCTCTCCGATTCTCGAGACCGGGTCAATTTCCTTCGACATTAAAGTGGTTTCGCAGCCGAACGTCGAGAGCACTTGGATCTTCAAGGTCGAGAGTAACGAAGGCTCTACCGCCGCTGAACTCCCAATCAATGCAAGTAACGAAGGCCTCGACCCTGCTACGGGAGAGTGGCAAACCGTTACCTACTCATTGCAAGAACTGGCCGATATGGGCCTAGATGTGTCAGGCATTGACGTCATTATGGTGTTCCCTGCTTGGGACACCGGCGACGGCGCCGAGTACTTGCTTACGAATGTGGAAATTGCAGCGCCGGGTATTGATTACCCTGAACTTGTACTGTTTGACGACGCACAAAATCCTGACTGGCCCTTGTGGGACTGTTGTGGCGGCACGACACCAAGCGTTGTTGAAGATGAAGAGCGCGGCCCAGTTGGCGAATTCAGCATAGGTGAAACTCCCACTGTAATGGGCTTTAAGCCTGCCGACGGCAGCGGTATTCAATTTGATGCCTCTTCGTTGTTGGTGGACGGTGTCATTCAATTTGACATGAAAGTCGTGAGCGCGCCTCTTGATAGCGCATCTGTATGGAAGTTCAAAGTTGAATCAGACGGCGCCTCGACCGCAGTGGAAGTCGACTTGTCAACCGGTAATGCGGGTAACGAACCTGTGGTCGGCGAATGGGCTACTTACACATTCAGTCTTCAAGCACTTGCGGATGCTGGGCTCGATCTAGCGGCAATTGACGTTGTGATGATCTTCCCAGCATGGGATACCGGCAACGGCGCCGTATATCGTGTAGACGAAGCGCGTATCTATAACCCAAGCGCGGATAGCTCCGGCTTAACCGTATTCGAAAACTCAATCGCTGCTGGCTGGTCACTTTGGGATTGCTGTGCAGGTACCACACCTGAAGTGGTTCAAGAAGACGCCCCATACGGCTCTGTAGCTGAATTCTCTATTCCGGGTTGGCCGGAAACAGTGCTTGGTTTCCTTGCCGACGAAGGTGTGAACTTTGATGCATCTAGCTTGGTTGCCAATGGCGCCGTTAGCTTTGACATGCGCATTGTGACCCAACCCGATGCAGGTGAAACCTCTTGGTTCTTCAAAGTTGAATCGACAGACGCCGCAACCGGAGTTGAGTTGCCACTTGAATCTGGCAACTTTGATCAAGTACCGGTCACAGGCGAGTGGGCACGCTATACATTCCCGCTGCAGGAGTTGTTTGATGCCGGTCTCGACTTAACCGACATCAACGTGATTATGGTATTCCCAGCGTGGGGAAGTGGTCAGGGCACGGTGTTCCAAATCGACAACGTGACCATTGATAACTTTTAATGCGTGCAGCGCAAAGAAAACGGATAACTAAATTATGAAAAAACTAACGTTTATGAAAAGCCCTGTAGCCGCTGCGGTGTCGTTGGTACTCGCCACAGCGTTCGCAACGCCGCTGTACGCGCAGGAAGCAGAGCAACAAGAACAAGAAGAACAAGTAGAACAGACGGAAACGGAACGTGAAGAAAACGTTGAAGTCATTCAAGTACGAGGCATTCTCGGCAGTTTGGCACGGTCAACGGGCTTTAAGCGCGACAGCAGTGGTGTTGTAGACGCGATTTCTGCTGAAGAAATGGGTAAATTCCCAGATACTAACCTAGCGGAGTCATTGCAACGTATCACTGGTGTTTCTGTAAGCCGCGTGAACGGTGAAGGTAGCCAAATTACCGTACGCGGTTTCGGTCCGGAGTTTAACTTGCTCACCTTAAATGGCCGACAAATGCCTGGTACCGGCTATACCCGCTCGTATAACCTAGAGAATCTCTCTTCTGAAGGTGTCAGTGCGCTAGAAGTATACAAAACCTCACGGGCTGAAATGCCCACGGGTGGTTTGGGTGCAACGGTTAATATCGTAACGACACAGCCGCTCGAACGACCTGGACAGCGTTTTGCTATTACCGGGAAAGCATTACATGACACTTCGGTAGACGCAGGTAGTGATGTCACGCCCGAAGTTGCTGCGGTTTATAGCAACACGTTTGCAAATGATCGGTTTGGTGTGGCGTTCTCATTCTCGCAATATCGTCGTGACTTCCAAATTCAGCAGGCGAACATTCAAGGTTGGCAGGCCAATGTACCGCTCCCTGAACTCGATGATTCACTTGCGATTGATCCACGCCCGTTAGACGATGATGGGAACCGAATTGGGAATCATTTTTTCCCGAAAGATATGAACTATGGCATTGCCGATTTGGCGCAAGAGCGCACAAATGGTCAGGTTACACTTCAGTTCGAACCCATCAATGGTTTAATTTTCACAACCGACTACACCGCAAGCCGCAACCTAACAGGTCGTGAAGCGATTTCGTGGGGTATTTGGAACGAGTTCGGTGGCAACATTAACAGCTACGAACTCGACGAAAACGGCACCGCCCTGTTCGCAGACATTGCCGGCAACGACGGTTCATTTACCGCAGAAAAGGGGACGGCTGAAACAGAAGCAGAGTCAGTTGGCTTTAACGTGACTTATCAGTTAAACGATAGTTGGAGCTTCTGGTTCGATGCGCATGATTCAAGCAATAAAACTGACGACGGTGCCGACGCCGGCAGCGGCATGTTTGGTCAGGTTATTTTAGGCTCTGATCAACTGCGCTCTAAAGTTTATGACTACCGCACAGGTGAGATTCCACAAGTTCTTATCAACTGGAACAACGGCAGTAACGTGTTAGCGCCAAGTGAAATTGACTCTAACTTCAGCCAATTCTTCCATCGTCCGGGTGAATCGAATATTGCGCAGTACCAATTCAAAACTGACTGGTATAACTACGGTACATTCGATTTGCCACTGGTGAAGATTTCTGCCGGCGCTTCACGCACGGATCAAGATTTCGGTGGCTTCACCGCTTGGAGTGGTTTGCGTGGCGGTCCTGGGTTTAATCCTTCATTTACTGAAGTCTTCCCAGACGGCATGTTTACTTACAACTCAACAGGTAGCTTCCTCGATGAGTTCTCAGGTGGTGGTTCAGATTTATTAACGAATTACTATTACACCTATGGTTTTGATGAAGCCGTTGCTCGTCAAATGGCGTATATCACCGAAGCACTCATGGGAAGTGACGCCTATGTAGCGGACCCATACTACGATGGAATCGACAGTGAAAGCTATGTCACTGAAGTGACCAACGCATTCTTCGTGCAGTCAGATTGGGAGTTCTATATTGCAGACTTCCCAGTTGAGGTGAACGTAGGTTTGCGTTACGAAGAAACTGAAGTCACCAGTGAAGTGCGCCAGCGTGTAGAGCGCCAGGTGAACTGGGTGAGTGCTTCAGAATGGATCATGCAGTATGAGCCAGAGGATCAAGCCACCTTCTTAACGCTCGAAGGAAGCCATGATGTATTTTTACCTAGCTTCGACTTTAAAATTGAGTTCACAGATCAGTTAATTGGTCGTTTGTCTGCAGGTAAAACGATTGCAAGAGCACCATTAGGTGACCTCGCGGGCGGTCGTTCATTGAGCGGTAGCCCGAAACCAGGCTCACGTTCAGGCGGTCAAGGTAATACCAACCTGCAACCGTTTGAATCGACTAACTTTGACGTGACCTTAGAGTACTATTACGACCTCGGCAGTTATGCGGCCATTGGTTACTTCCGTAAAGACGTGGATAACTTCATTCAACGCGGAATTACAGAAACGACCATCGATGGCTTACGCGACATTCTCGACGGACCTCGTTACCAGCAAGCGGTAGCTTCACTTGAAGAGCGTGGTGAGCAAGCTACAAGCAGCGCCATTTTCGAGGAAATGCTAGCTTTAGGGTTTGGTAACGAAGATGGAGTCATTGAGCCAAATGCAGATGACCCACTCATTACTTGGTTAATTTCACAGCCTACTAACGCGGAATCTAAGAGTGTTGAAGGGATTGAGTTAGCCGTGCAACACGTATTTGGCGATTCTGGCTTTGGTTTGGGTGTGAATGCAACCTTAGTACAAGGCGACGTGGAGTTCGATAACGAGAGCCTAACGCAACAGTCTCCACTTGTAGGTTTGAGTGACTCGGCGAACTTCCAAGGCTTCTACGAGAAAGATGGCTTATCAGTGAAAGTAACCTATGCATGGCGTGACAGCTACCTCATTGGTGTTGGTCAAGCGCAGGGTTCGGCTGACGCGCCGCCACAATACGCAAAAGAGTATGGTCAATGGGACATGAGCGTGAATTATAACATCACCGAGAACTTTGCAATTTCAGTAGAAGGGTTGAACATCACCAATGAAACTGAGCAAGGTTACGGCCGTTATGAAGAGCAATTCCTCTTCGCACGCCAGTACGGACCTCGTTATTCAATTGCAGCGCGGTACACGTTCTAACAAAAAGGGGTCAGACCCTGAGTTATCCCCACAAATAATATTTTAGATTGAGGCACTTAAGGATTTTATTAAAAATAAGGGAACATTCATGGCGTTTGGTGATCTGAAATTTCGCCAAAAACCACAGAAGGAGAAACGCCATGA